>Ga0074193_1000373_pt1 | contig 78405 bp, 78 predicted proteins | sample EPASupsiteHSE605_FD_64523 | JGI IMG/M metagenome (GOLD analysis project Ga0074193, IMG submission 64523) | Bioremediated contaminated groundwater from EPA Superfund site, New Mexico - Sample HSE6-05 | ecosystem: Environmental > Aquatic > Deep subsurface > Groundwater > Contaminated ... | reverse complement strand
AACCGCTGAGAAAGGTTGTAAACCTGTCACCTGAAGGCTTCGGACTGGTAGACTGATAGACGGAGAAAACGTCGACGATACCGTCCGTGCTGAGCTGCCAGCCGTTTTCTCCACCGATGACGAACGCTGCCTCGGCTGAGGGTATTGCGGTTAGCGCCAGGAGCAGCGCTGCGACTAATGATGCTAATTTTTTCATGTGTTACCTCCTTCTCGTGATGTGTGGAGCATTAAATAACTTATCAGAGAATCGGCCTCTCTTCAGCAACCGTTGGTGAGATAAGAGACCCTCTGTTTGTTGAACGTTGTTTGACAATTAAGGGCTGGGCAAATAGTGAGTGGCTCAACTGCCTGCCTGCACACCGTTTATTCGGATCATGGCTGAACCGGCAATTATCGGCCTTTCAGTGAGCCCTTAAAGACATCCGGCATGAATGTAACAACGACCCTCCCTTTTATCATAAAATACTATTTTAATGATCAGAGGGGTAACCACCTGCTTGTGAAATTCAGTTTACAGGTTAGGGGCGAGTCTTACCCCTAGTGCCTATTCCTGCTTCACGACTGCCGTCAGAGCGCTGATGCACTCTGCACTTTTTGCTTCTTTTCACTGCCGTCGCCCGGTGCGCCGACCGCTTTTCGAGACTAGTTCTGCAACGTGAGTGCCATAAATAAAACATTATTTTTTTTCTGCAAAGCGTTCATGAAAATTTGCCGCCAGAGCTTGTAAAAACGTGTAAAAAAGAATTTGCGTGGTGAGTTCGCCTTAGTTCGCCGTCAACAGATCCTGGCGCAAAAGAGAATAAATGGTGTGGAGAATAGCCACACCGTGGAGAATTTCCCGCCACAACGTGGAAAAAGCGATCAAATCGTTAATGAATGAGAGGGGGGCGGCAGGCAAAAACAAAAATTAATAATTTGAAATAGTAAAACCTTGTTTGACATATCGGCATACCTATTGCTATTGTAAATAGTATTAATACACGAAGATGGGACTGAAAATTTGGATTTCGGAACACTAGAACTATGTTAAAATAAGCAAGAGGCTAGATATGGTTAATGTGGAGAGCAATCTTCATCACTGCAAATTCGAAGTGCCGGAGATCATCTTCGGCAGAGGGCTGCTGAGCCAGATCGGCTCGTGCGCCCGACGCCTGGGTGGTCACAAGGTTTTTCTGGTCAGCGATCAGGGGCTCTTCAGCGCCGGATGGGTGGACAAGGCCATCAAAAACATCATGGATGCGGGGCTTGAGGTGATTTTCTACGATAATATCACGCCGAATCCGAAGGATGTGGAGGTGGAGGCTGGAGCCCTGGAATATATCCGTCACGGGGCCGATGTCATTGTGGGGCTTGGAGGGGGGAGCGCCATGGATGCGGCCAAAGGTATCGCCATACTCGTTTCCAATGGCGGGCGGATCAAGGATTTCGAAGGGTCCGACAAGATTTTCCGTCCACTTCCTCCGCTTGTCCTTTGTCCGACCACCTGCGGGACCGGTTCCGATGTTTCCCAGTTCGCCATCATCACCGACACCGAGCAGCACTGCAAATTGACCATCATGAGCCGCTGCGTCGCTCCCGACATCAGCCTGACCGACCCGGATACCCTTGAAACCCTTCCTGACGAGTATGTCTGCACTACTGCAACCGACGCTCTCAGCCATGCGCTTGAGGCCTTTTTTTCAGTGGCTTCCACCTCCCTCACCGACGTCCATGCCATTAAGGCATTACGCCTTGTTTCGACCAGCCTGGTCGAGGCAGTCAGGGAGCGAAAAGCAGCCGACCTGGAGAATCTTGCCAGGGCCAGCCTTCACGCCGGGATGGCGTTTTCCAATTCCCTTCTCGGCATTGTCCATGCCCTGGCTCACCCGATCGGTGGACTCTACGACGCGAACCATGGCAGCATCAATGCGGTACTGCTGCCGGAAGTGATCAAGTATGACATCCCGGTCGTAACGGAAAAACTGCCGGAACTGGCCTGGGGCCTCGGCCACCGGACTGACGGGAGCACTAACACTGCGTCGGAAGTGGTTCAGGAAACGCTGGTTTCCATGCTCGAAGCCGCTGGTGCGCCCCGGAGCCTGAGAAGTCTGGGTGTTGTACGCAAGGATTTGCCGGAACTGGCCCGAAGGGCTCTCAAAGACGTTTGCATCGTGACTTCACCACGCCAGGCCGATGAAAAAGACCTCCTGGCAATTCTCGAAAGGGCCTACTGAGATGGGAGAAGCAAAGCGAACACTGATTGACGAACCGAATCTCGAACGTCTGCTGGGCCTTGAAAGCTCAAAGATCGGATTCTATTCGGAAGTCAAACAGAAAATCCAGGAATTGGAGGCAGCCAACCTTGGTTTGCGGATCAAAACCAATGAACTCCAGGCTGTCTTTGATGCCATTAGTGACAGCGTGGTCATCTACGATCATAATGGGTGCATTCAGCATCGAAATCACGTATGTCCCAGGCTGTTCCCCACGGAAACCCTTGTCGGGCGGAGTTGCAGGGCGCTTTTTCACCCCGAAAGCGACCATTCGCCCCAGCAATGCCCGGTAGAACAGGCCTTGGCCGGCAAGAGCATGCAGATTTCCTTTACAACGACGAAAGGGATCGGAGAAAGCCGTTATTTCGACGTCACGGCGACCCCGATTGAAGATCCCAACGAACAAACACGCGCCCTCGTATTCATCCGGGATGTTACCGAAAAGCGGCTTAACGAACTCCAACTGGTGCAGGCCGAGAAAATGTCGAGTATCGGCATGCTTGCCGCAGGGGTGGCGCACGAGATCAACAACCCGCTCACTTCCGTGGCCGGTTACGCCGAGGCCCTGCTGCGAAGGTTTCGCGATGAGTCTGGACTGGTGGAGGACAACCGGCTCAAAGATTTCAAGAAATACCTGGAGGTCATAATCCGCGAGTCTTACCGGTGCAAGGGGATTATCGACAGTCTGCTGAGTTTCAGTCGGAAATCGGAGGGTTCGGTCGGGTTTGTGGATCTCAATAAGATCCTGAATGAGGTCCTGGAGCTGGTTCGGCATAAGGCCCGCAATGAAAAAATCGAGATACAGGAATCCATGCAGCCTGACCTGCCCATGATTAAGGGGGATGAGGCGGGTCTGCGGCAGGTTTTCATGAACCTGACCATGAACGCTCTCCAAGCCATTGACGGACCCGGTATGATAAAAATAGCCACCTTCGATCAGAACGGAGTGGTGACTGCCACCATCTGCGATAGCGGGTGCGGTATTCCTTCATCTCTCATGGACCAAATTTGGGATCCGTTCTTTACCACGAAAGATGTGGGCCAGGGGCTTGGCCTCGGCCTGGCTGTTACCTATAATATTATTAAGAAGCACGGCGGCGAGATCCACGTCGAAAGTAAGCATGGAGAAGGATCTAAATTCACGGTGAGGCTTCCAGCATGTCAACAGTAGTAACGCGCAAAGAGGCAAAAATACTTGTTATAGAAGATGACAAACCATTACGGGAGCTCCTTCACATGGAACTTACCCGGAGCGGCTACAAGGTCGAATCAGCGTCTGACGGTGAAGAAGGACTCGATAAATACCGGCAGGAGGTTTTCAATGTCGTTCTCCTCGACATGAGGATGCCGGGGATGGATGGGGTGGAGGTTCTCAAGCAGATGCGGACCGAATCTACAATCCCCGAGGTTATCGTCTTTACCGGCCACGGTACCATCGAAACGGCTGTCGAATGCATCAAGTATGGTGCGTATGACTACCTTACCAAGCCGGTCAAGCTGGATGAACTGGAGATGGTGATTGACAAGGCCAATGAAAAAAACCGCCTGCGCCTGGAAAATATCAACCTGAAACTGGAAATCAGCAAGCTTGACCAACACCGTATTGTCGGCAAAAGCCAGGTCATCCAAAAGGTGCTTGAAACCGTCCGGCGTTGGGGTGCCACCGACGAGCATGTCCTCATCTGCGGAGAGAGCGGCGCAGGCAAGGAACTGTTCGCCCGGGCCGTCCACGACGCCAGCCGTCGGGCCAACAAGCCGTTTGTTACGGTCAATTGTGGCAGGCTCAGCGCCAACACCGCCGAAAGTGAGCTGTTCGGACATGTGCAGGGGGCTTTCACCGGCGCAAACAAAGGGCGCGCCGGCCTCTTCGAATTGGCCGACACCGGTACCCTGTTCATGGACGAGATATCGGAAATGCCGCTGGACGTGCAGGTGAAGCTCCTCCGTATCCTGGAGACCGGCACCTTCCGACGCATGGGGGGGAACCACGACATCAGCGTAGATGTCCGGTTCGTCTTCGCTTCCAACAAAAAGCTCGAGGATTGCGTGAATCGTGGCGAGTTCCGGGAAGACCTGTTCCACCGCATCAACCTCCTCCCCATCAACATCCCCCCTTTGCGGGAGCGGCCGGAAGATATCATACCGCTTTCGTACTATTTTCTTAAAAGCGCCAACGAGAGCGGCAGCGCCAACTGGGAGATCTCCGAGGAAGCAATGGCCGCCCTCTGCGCCTATTCCTGGCCGGGAAACGTAAGGGAGCTGCGGAACACCATCCGCCGTGCCAGTATCCTGGCAACCGACCAGATTATTTCTTCCGACCTGCTGCCGTTTTCGCCGCCCAAAACTGCGCCGTCGTTTGCCGTCACCGGTTCACCCGACGTATTGCCGCTGCCGCTCTGGGTCGTCGAACGTGATTATATCCAGAAGGTGCTCGAGAAGTTGGAGGGGAACAAGAGCAAGGCTGCGAAGGTACTTGAAATCGACCGCAAGACCCTTTACACTAAGCTGGAACGTTACGGCCTCGCCGTGTAGGCGCAAGGCATTGCAGGACGTAGTAAATCCCCCCCCCTGCAAGAGGTGATACCATGGAGCTGACAGATACTTTCGGCAGGACGATCAATTACCTGCGGCTTTCAGTAACCGACCGCTGCAACATGCGCTGTGTTTACTGTATGCCGGCAGACGGCATACCTCTGCTCACCCACAACGATATCCTGAGCTATGAGGAACTCCTGCTCGTTGCCAAAACCGCCGTTGCCTCAGGTATCGAAAAAATTCGGGTCACTGGGGGAGAGCCGCTGGTGCGCAAGGGGATCGTCCCGTTTCTTACGCGGTTGGCCGCCATCCCCGGCTTGCGCCAGCTCGTTCTCACGACAAATGGACTGTATCTGGCCGAAATGGCTGAAAGTCTGCGGCAGGCGGGGGTGCAGCGCTTGAACATCAGCCTCGATTCCCTTCAACCGGAAACCTTTGCCGGCATCACCCGGGGGGCCGATCTGCATCGGGTGATGGCGGGCATTGCTGCTGCGGAACAGGCAGGATTCCCGCTCAAGATCAACGTGGTTGTCATGCGCGGCGTCAACGACGGAGAGATTCTCGATTTCGCCGCAATGACGCTCGATCGGCCCCTGACGGTCCGCTTCATCGAGTACATGCCGGCAATCCGGGCTGACAACTGGGAAGATCTCATTGTGCCTGGGGAAACGATCCTCGACCGGATCGGCAATCGATTCCGTTTCTCGCCAATGGAGCGGGATGCATCGGCCGGTCCGGCCAGAACCTTCAGGATTGACGGTGCTGCCGGCACCATTGGTGTCATTACCCCGGTTTCCGGGCACTTTTGCGATGAGTGCAACCGTATTCGGGTTACAGCAAGCGGCAGGGCGCGGAGTTGCCTCTTTTCCGACATCGGATACGATCTTAAACCCTTTCTTGCCGCGGGGGACGAATCGGGGCTTGCGGTGGCGTTGCACGACATCGTTGCCCGTAAGCCGGGCAGGCACTCACTTGAGTCTGCGGAACAGCAGCACACGCCGTTCGCCATGTCGGCTATCGGCGGATGAACGGCTAAAACCGGTTCTACGTTCTACGTTCGAGGTTCGATGTTGAAAAGCAAAAATAACTTCGAACTTCGAACTTTGAACTTTGAACTTTGAACTTTGAACCTCGAACCTCGAACCTCGAACCTCGAACCTCGAACCTCGAACCTCGAACATGCCTTTGGAGACCCAATGACACCAACCGTTGTCGCTGTCTGTATCAGCAAGGAGAAAGGCCAGCGCAAAACGCCGGTAGACGCTGTAGAGCTGAAGGAAAACCACGGCATAGTCGGCGATGCCCATGCGGGTGATTGGCACCGACAGGTGAGCCTGCTCGCTACGGAGAGCATTGCGAAAATGCGGGCCTTGGGACTCGATGTCGATTCCGGCGATTTTGCCGAAAACATCACGACCCGCGGTCTCGACCTCGTAGCCCTGCCGATCGGCACCCGGCTGGCAGTGGGCGATGCCGTCATCGAGGTAACACAGATCGGCAAGGAGTGCCACAACCGCTGCGCTATTTTTTATCAGGCAGGGGACTGCGTCATGCCTAAAGAGGGGATCTTCGCAAGGGTCATCAAAGGCGGGACCGTTTCGGTCGGCGCCTTGATCTGCCGTCTCGATGCATAGAAAACTGTCTGTCCGTGTTGCTTTGCGTTGATCGCACACCTTCCTGTTTCACTGTTGCATTTCTCTACACTGTTTGGGGCCTTGTCTTTTGAGGGCGAGGATAAGTCTTCGCTGTGCCGCCCCAATTCTTATCTATCAGTTCATGATTTTCACCCACAGTAGGCACTTTCTGTAAATATTCGACCATCACCATGTCATTTTTCGGAGATAAAGTGTGGAATATTTCTACGGTGTGGATAAAATACCCATTGTGCAGCCATTTACAGTAACGCGGTTTATATAACTACTGAACGCCATAGTCAGTCGTTGATGGACCGGCCATAAAATCCTTTGAAAATGGGTTGCAAAGCAAGGCAACCGTTGTTTTACTGCTTGGCACCGGCGTTGCACTTTATTAAAGCAAGGCGTGTAATAAAATATTTTGGTTCCGGCTTGTCTGTTTGGGATAACTAATGCTGCCATCTGAAGCTGTGAAAATTCTATCGCGTGCGGAAGTACGCCCACCTAAAATGCTGACGCTCGCCATCACCGGCGCCTGTAACCTCACCTGCCGGCATTGCTGGGTCGAAGCAGGTGGGTCATCTGCTGCTGCTCATGTGCCGGAGCGGACGCTGCGCCGGCTGATGGAGGAGTTCGTGGCGCTTGGCGGCGAGGGTATTCGTTTCACCGGCGGGGAGCCGCTTTGTCATCCTGCCTGGTTGAATCTCATGCAGTTTGGCCGCTCAATCGGGTTGTGCGATGTCTCGATTCAGACCAACGGCATGTTGTTCGATGATGATTCAGTATCTGTGCTGCGCGAACTGGAGTTTCCGCGGTTGTCTATCCAGATCAGCCTTGACGGGGCGGTGGCGTCGACCCATGACCTTGTGAGAGGGGAGGGGGCCTTTGCCGGGGCGCTGGCAGGGGTGCGGCTGCTCGTTCGGGGTGGGTTGGCGCAGCATATTACGGTTTTCTTTACTGAGATGCGCCACAATCTGGATGAGATTCCTGCTCTTCTGGAGCTTGCGGACGACCTTGGTGTCGGTTCCGTAGTCACCGGCTCTCTTGTCCTTTGCGGGCGGGCAGCAAAAGAATCTCAGGTCGTACCTGCCGGTCTGGATCAGTATCTGCGATTGCTGCGCCGTTACGATACCGACCCTCGCTTCCGGGATCTCTATGACAAAATCGGCAATGTGGCAGCCCTGGAGTGGCGCAAGGAAGATACCCCCCGTTCGGAATGCTGTACGTTTGTCGAAAACCCATACCTCACACCGGGAGGCAGACTGTACCCGTGCGTGCTGTGCCATGCCGATGATTACTCGGTTTCTGGGGTCTGGGGGAAAAATCTCGCCGCCGCCTTTGCCGAAGGAGCTTCTCTCTGGTCATCCTTGCTGCAGACAAGCCTCTGCCGAGCGGACGCAATGGCTGGGTGCCGGGAGTGTCCCGGCAGGTTCGTCTGCGCCGGTGGATGTATGGGGCGGGCGTGGGGGAGTCGTGGGGACTTTCTTGCGCCAGACGACCGGTGTGAGCTGAGGCGGAATATTTATCGACAAAATTCCCTTAACTCTTGAGAATTATTCTGACGATTAACCGGGATTACTGCTTTTTTTTTCTATTTCTCCCCCCATTTCTGATCCCCTTCCTTGAATCAACGTGGTGAAATTCCCCAGTGTGGATAATATCCATAGCGCTGCTGAGGCATAAACAGGGCTATTGTTTAAAAAAATGTTTCATAATTCCCCGCCATACCCTGCCTGCTATATTTCTCGAAATCACTGCAAAGCGCCTAAAAGTGCCAAAAATAAACCAATGTTTCTATTGGCATCCAACTTGCTATACCATAGGTTATGAGGCCAAGTTGAACCATATAATAGCTTAAAGCGGTTCTTTCCATGGTTGTCAGAAATATACTAAAACGAAGTTATAAGGGGGTGGTAGTTAAGTCAGTAAAGAGTCTTAGTCCCGGTGGCCGTATCGTTTTAAAGCACTAAATAAAAACTGCAAGTGAAGAGCACACATCACACAAGGAGGAAGTACCTATGTCTCACAACAAAGATGTAAAACGGACCCTGAAGAACGAAAGGCTGGAATACCCGATCAAGATGATGCATGCATATCCTTCCGTAAATGTCGGTTGGGGTGCACATACGATGGTTGGCAATGACGCCAAGGCGCTGGGTATGACCAATGCGCTGATCGTAACTACCGGCCTGCGCGGCACCGGTATTGTCGAGACAATCCAGGGCGTACTGAAGGCTGCCGGGGTTGCTTCCGAAGTGTTTGACAAAGTTACACCGAACCCGAAAGATCATGAAGTCATGGCAGGCGCCAAGGTATTGGCCGCCGGCAAATTCGACGGTATCATCAGCCTCGGCGGCGGCAGCTCCCACGACTGCTGCAAGGCCATCAAACTCGTTCACAGCCATGACGGTCAGGATGTCAGAAGCTTTGAAGGTGCTTTCAAGGCAACCAAGGCCAACACGATTCCCCAGCTTGCCATCAACACCACTTCAGGTACCGGTTCGGAAGTGTCCTGCTTCTCGATCATCAACCATACCGACAAGAAGTACAAGATGGCCCTCTTCGATCCCAACTGTACACCCAGCAAATCCGTCAATGACCCGCTGATCCACCAGTGCATGTCTGGCGACCTGGCCGGTTACACCGGCATGGATGCCCTTGCTCACGGCGTTGAAGCAATCACATCCCGTCTGGGTGTTGTCTCCGCATACGGCCCCGGCCTGAGTGCCATTTCGCTGATCTTCGGCAACCTGCGTCAATCGGCAATGAACAGAAACAACGACAAAGCCGTCGAGGCTATGGTATGGGCTGAAATGGCCGCCGCCTACAGCTTCAACAGCGCCGGTCTTGGCCTTATTCACAGTATGGCCCATGCTCTGGGCGGTATGTACGATGCTCCTCACGGACTCTGCAACGCCATCGGCCTTGGTCCGGTCATGAAGTTCAACCTGCCTGCCTGCCCCGAGCGCTTCAAGATGATGGCTCAGGCTGCCGGTATTGATGTATCCGGAATGTCCGATATGAAAGCGGGTGAAGCGTTCATTCAGGCCTGTTTGGAACTGAAAGCCGATCTGGGCATCACCAAGACCTTCACGGATCTCGGTCTGCTTGAAAAAGACGTAGAAGGCCTGTCGCGTTTCTCCGTGAACGATATCTGCACAGAGGGCAACCCAACCGATACCGGTCTGCAGGATATGATCGGCATCTTCCACCAGTGCATGTAATTATTATAGTAGTAATTCGTTGCCTGACTTTGTAATTTTATGCCGCTGGCCCCGGAGGGAAGATGTCCCTCACCGGGCGCCAGCGGCTTATTTTATTAGCTGTCCGCACCGCATCTGAATATCTAAAACAATGTTCTCTTGCCGGCGCAAAGATTGCAGTGAAAGACAGTACTAGCAGATATAAAATTCAACGTTACGAGGCCATCATGATTACCGAACAAGGGGTTAAGGATCTTCTCAACACAAGTGGCTACATCGCCGACGATGCCATCGCCACCGCCGTTTTCCTGGCCATCCACATGGAGAAGCCGATCCTGATCGAAGGCCCTCCCGGTGTAGGGAAGACCGGCCTGGCCAAGGCCCTCTCCTCTGCCCTGGATTTTCCCCTGGTGAGACTGCAGTGCTACGAAGGGATCGACGAGGGGAAGGCACTATATGATTGGGAGTACGGCAAGCAGCTGCTCTATACCCAATTGCTGCGTACCCAGCTAGATACCTACCTCTCCGTATCAGCTGACCTGCGGGAAGCCGTCGAGCGTCTTTCTGCCGAAGAGAGCCTGTTTTTTTCAAAAAATTTCCTGGTACAGCGACCGATTCTGCGCAGTTTCTTGTCCGAAAAACGTTCGCTGCTGCTTATCGATGAGATCGACCGCTCCGACGACGAGTTCGAAGCGCTGCTTCTGGAGTGTCTGAGCGACTTTCAGGTTTCGATCCCTGAATTGGGGGTAATCGAGGCCAAGAGAAAGCCGCTGACGATCCTGACCAGTAACGGCACGCGGATGATCTCCGACGCGTTGCGCCGGCGCTGCCTGTATCTCTATATCGGTTATCCGGAGCTGGAGCGGGAAGTAGCGATCGTCCGGGCAAAATTCCCCGACCTCTGCGAGGGTCTGGCACAGCAGATGGTGGCATTCCTGCGCAAGGCCCGCGAACTGAATCTGCGCAAGCCCCCCAGTGTTTCCGAAACCCTTGACTGGGCCCAGGTACTTTCGATCATGAAGGCGACACAGCTTACACCGGAGGTGGTAGCCAATACAGTCGGCGTGATTGCCAAACACCAGACAGACCTGCAGAAGGTTACGGAACTGGCTGTGCAGGGAATGAGCTAGCCATGGAACGAATAATCACCCGTTTCGTCGCCGCTCTTCGTGAAAGCGGCATCCGCGTCTCACCAGGTGAAAGCCTGGATGCGGTCCAGGCCCTGGCGCTGGCCGGAATGGAACGGCGCCGGTTGACCCGGCGGCTCCTGCGTCTGACTCTGGTGAAGAATGTCAATGACATTCCGGTATTCAATGAGGTCTTCAACCGTTTTTTCAGCCGGTTCCAGTCTGTCGACCCGGACGTCGATATTCCCGATCTCATGGACGCCGCAATCATCGGCATGGAGGGGGAATTCAACTACCTCGACCAACTGCCGGGTGACGATCACGATGAGAACGGCCCGCTGCTCAAACTTGACAGCGATATCAATCCTGAAGATTTAGCCGAGCTGAAAAGCCTGACAGAGATTGATCCGGACGACACGGATGGTATTGAAATAGTTGTCCAGATGAAGGGGTACCGCGGAAAGTCGAAAGCGCCCCGGCCGTCGCGACGCTATACGCAGAATCCGCTCACGATCGAGCTTAACAAGAGCAACAGCACCAACAGGGGCGTCACCTTTACGCCTGAAGAGCAGGCCGCCATGCAGGACGTGGTTTCCCGCATGATGCTGCGTCTGCGCAAAGATATGAAACGGATGAAGAACAATCAGAATCGCGGAAAACTCCACGTCATCAAGACGATCCAGAAAAACTACCGTCACGACATGGTGCCGTTCCAGGTGGCATTACGTCGAAAACGGAGGGAAAAACCGCGACTGGTGGTTCTGTGTGATGTCAGCTTTTCCGTGAGCCATGCCTCCCGCTTCATGCTGCTGCTTCTTCATACGCTGCATAATCAGATGCTGGATGTCCGCAGTTTCATCTTCAATCGGGAAGTGGCGGAAATCACAGAAATGCTGGCAAACATGCCTGTCAACGACCTGATGGAAACCATTGACAAGGGGGACATCGTTGATCTGGATGAAAATAGCAGTTTCGGCCAGGTGTTTCTGAACTTCAAGAAAAGGTATCTGGAAAACCTGCGGGGGAGACCGGCCTTTATCATCCTGGGAGATGCACGCAACAACTATGACGAGGCCAACGACTGGGTGCTGGACGAGATCCGCGAGAAGGCCCGCTATATGCTCTGGCTTACCCCGGAAGATCGTGATACCTGGAGTCGCGGCGACTGTCTGATGGATATCTACGGCGCATATTGCGACAAGGTGGAGGTAGTAAAAACGGTGGAAGATCTGAGCATGGTCGTCGAAGACCTGCTGCGAGACATATATGCCGACCAGGCAGATCCGATTGACAAAAAACGCCTGCAGGAAGCCAAAGCAGCGGAAACCTATGATTCCAAGGACTACTATAAGCGTGGTACAAGTGGCGGCAGTCAGCCGAGTTTCGACCCTGGCGGGCGCAGCCATTGGTGACAGCGGCCACCGCCGAAGGCAAACTATCCTGCCTCCTGGTTTCCCGTAACCGTCGCCATGGTCGAGTCTCCATCTGGACCGCCGACGCCCTTGGTGTGAACTACAAGAAGATGATAAGGTGACCAAACTTTGAAACAATTCCGTGAAAATCATGCTCATCAACTCGAGTTGGAGACGAAGATCGAGGAATTGCGCAAGTTCCAGGAGGAACTGGAGGCATCAAGGAACAAGTATGCCCTGCTTTACGATTTTGCTCCGGTAGGTTATTTTACTTTCGACCGTGAAGGTGTTATTCAGTCGGTCAACCTGACCGGTGTGCGCCTTTTGGGTGTCGAACGTAATGATCTGGTGGGCAGGCGTTTCGAGGAATTCGTAGCCGATGATGAGTGGTTCGTATTCGTCAATTATCTCGCCACGGTCTTCTGCAGCCAAGGCAAGGAAACCTGCCGGCTGGGTCTTGCGCAGCGAGACAAACAGCCGCTATTTGTGCGTATTGAGGCCATGGTCACCGAATCGGGGGAAGAGTGTCTGGCCGTGCTGGTGGACATAACCGAGAAGAAACTGGCCGAACGGGCCCTGTCGGAGAGCGAATACAACCTGGCCAAGGCCCAGTCCATGACCCACGTGGGCTCCTGGAGCTTCGACCCGACCACCTCAGAGGTGAAGGCCTCCGACGAACTGCTGCGCATCATGCATCTCAGCCGCAACGAGGCCACCCAGGAGTCCTTTGCCAGCGTGGTACATTCCGAAGATCGTGAGAACGTCATGTGGCACCTGCGGCTGGGTGTCGAACATGGCAAGAGCTATGAGATCGAACACCGCCTGCAGTTCGGCGAGGGCAGCTGCCGGTGGGTCTATTCCATCGTCGAGCCGTCGGTGAACAGTGCCGGCAAGGTGGTGCGGCTCTACGGCACGACCCAGGATATCACTGAGCGGAAACAGGCCGAAGTCGAGCTGAGAAACAAAACCAACGAACTTCAGGCGATCTTTGACTCGATCAGCGACGGTATCACGGTCTACGACCATGACGGCCTGATCCAGCATCATAACCTCATCAGTCCGCAGTTATATCCCAAAGAGATACTTCCAGGAAAATCCTGCAGGGACATCTTTCATCCGGAAACTCCGACCCTGCCGCAACTTTGTCCCGTCGAAAGGGCTCTGCGGGGTGAGCGGGTGGAGACGTCTCAGGTTTCCGTACGGGAAGGGCAAAAAACCCTGTATTTCGACATAACCGCCACCCCCATCAAAGACGCACTGGGAGAGAAAAACCGGGCACTTGTCTTTTTCAGGGACATCTCGGAAAAAAGATTGCAGGAAATGCATCTCATCCAGACCGAAAAAATGTCGGGCATCGGCGTGCTTGCCACCGGAATCGCCCATGAAATCAACAACCCTCTCACCTCGATAGCGGGCTACGCAGAAGGACTTTTGAGGCGTTTCCGTGACGAACCGGCCTTGAAAGACGATTGCCGGCTGGATGTCTTTCCGCACTACCTCGAAGTAATCGTCCGGGAGTCCTACCGCTGCAAGGGGATCATCGACCATCTGCTCAGTTTCAGCAGGAAATCGGACGGCTCCGCTGTCGAGGTGGATATGAACGTGGTCCTGCTGGAAATTCTTGAGCTGTTGCGGCACCAGCAGAGCTATCGGCAGATTGAAGTCGTCACCCGTCTGGGCAAAGACCTCCACCCTGTCCTGGGTGATCCGTCCGGACTACGCCAGGTCTGCATGAACCTGCTGATAAACGCCCATCAGGCCATCAAAGGGACCGGTCTGGTGGAATTGACGACGGAGAACCTGGATGACACGATGGTCTCCATCAGGATCCGTGATACCGGTTGCGGTATCGCCCAGGATAAGATCGACCGGATCTGGGACCCCTTCTTTACAACCAAAGAGGTCGGCAAGGGGATCGGCCTCGGCCTGGCCCTGACGTATAATATCATCAAGCGCCATGGCGGCGAGATCCAGGTGGAAAGCCGGCCCGGAGAAGGAACGCAGTTTACGGTGCTATTGCCGGCCAGTCACAAGAAAGGAACTGTAAACAAATAATATGGGCATCTTGCATCTCATCTTCAGGTCATCTTTAGCCGATCTTCAATCGCCAAATCCTCAACGTAGCCGTGCTACGTCTGCGGTTTAGCTTAATCAGTTCGGCCAAATCTGACCTAAATCTGAGCGCAATTTTGACCATGCTATTCATTAACAGCTCCTCGGCAGGGAACAGCCGGACAGCACGGGGCTGCCGACCAGCCCGCAGGTACTGGCCCTTATCGAGCCGGCCACCGAATTCACATTCGTCAAGACCTGATTTCATCCTTGATTTGAAATTGGAATAAGCCCCCTCAGGAAGCAGAGAGACTGCTGGAAAAGGAGAGCCCGTCCGGCTTGCGGACGGACTCTCCTTTTGCGTACGGCTGGGCATCACACGGGGGCCGGATTAAGGATAGTATCCAGTTCCGACAATCCATCCGAATGGTTTGAACAGGAGGGTATATGCGCGCTTCGGCATTAACTCCGTTCCGCCGATTTTCGTGAACCAGTAATCCGAGTATCCGCCGTTCGGCTGCAACCCCTTGGCTATGAACTCCTTGATGTAATCCACTCCCATAATGTTGGCTTCATACCTGCTCTTCCCCTCTACATCCTTCCTGCCGTAGAGAACGACATTTACACCCTCCGGCGTGTCGGCCCAGAAATACCCCTCGCTCTTGTCTCCATATCGAAGGTTCCTCAAAAGGTCTGCGCCCAGTTTCTCAGCCTGTTCCATGGAAAGTTCCTTTTTCAGGACTTTGTCATGGATTGCCTCCAGCATGCTGATGGCGGTCTGCACTTCGCACTTCACCAGTTCATCCATGGACACGTTCCGGGTCATTTTTGCCTCCTCCGCCCACACCGCTCCTGCCGACGCAAGTCTAAAGAAAAACAGGAGCAAGCCGATATAATTAAATATCAGAGCGCGTATTTATCTTTATGTGGGCTTTTGTTTAAAACGTTTTAACTGCAATCATCTAATAATCTACCATCTGCCCGTTACTGTGCAAATGTAAAAAAATTAATCTTGTGGCATCAGGGCAGCGGGGAGTAATCCTGGCTTAAAATATGTTGACAAAAACGACCTTTTTGGTCATTTTGGGGCCTGTTAAAAATAATACCGCACGATAAAGCCGCTGGGCAGCGCTTTTCTGCGACAGATCACCCGAAAAAGAGAATGCCCCATGCTTGTTAAAAAGAAAGTGCACATCCAGCTTTCCGATCTGATCACCTGTCTGTCGGACGTCATTGACCTGGTCAATCCCGCGCTCTTCAATCACCACCAGCGGGTCGCCTATGTGGCCTACAGCGTGGCCGCCCAGCTGGGGCTGCCGCAGAAGCAACGCAACGAGCTGCTCCTGGCCGGCAAGCTCCATGACATCGGGGCATTATCCAGTCAGGAGCGGATGCAAACCATGCAGTTCGAGTTTCACAATCCCCATAGCCATGCCGAGATGGGGTGGCGACTGCTGAGCAGCTTCGAGCCGCTTGCCGGCGTGGCAGATATAATCCGTTTCCACCATGTCAGGTCGGATGACGGCGCCGGCAGGCTACGGCAGGGTGGCGGTGTGCCTTTCGGCAGTCATATCCTGCACCTTGCCGACAGGGTGGCGGTGCTCTTGCGCACATCGGGAAATGTTCTCGGCCAGAGGAAACGTATCTGCCGGCAGATCGAGGCTCAGTCCAGAGGAATGTTCATGCCGGAGGTGGTGGCTGCCTTCCTGAAGTTGTCGCAGAAGGAATATTTCTGGCTCGATCTTGTGGCGCCCGCCCTCGATTCCTTCCTTCATCGCCGGGTGAAACTGGAAGCCATCGAACTTGACATGTCCGGCCTGCTCAGCCTGTCCCGGATATTCTCGAGGATTATCGACTTCAGAAGCCGATTTACCGCAACCCATTCCAGCGGCGTCGCAGCCAGCGCCTCGGCGCTGGCCAAGCTGGCCGGCTGTTCCGAGCGGGAGTGTGATATGATGAAGGTCGCCGGCTATCTCCACGATCTGGGGAAGCTTGCCGTGCCGGCGGAGATACTGGAAAAGCCCGGCGGCTTGACCCGCCGGCAACAAGATGTCGTACGCTGTCACCCGTTCTATACTTACCGCACCCTGGAGCGTATCGGTGAGATGACGACCATCAACAGCTGGTGCTCCTTCCACCATGAACGCCTGGACGGTAGCGGGTATCCGTTCCACCTGAAACAAGCGGACCTTTCCCTCGGTTCGCGGATTATGGCCGTAGCGGATGTGTTCACCGCAATTACCGAAGACCGTCCCTACCGGGAGGGAATGTCCACCGATGGGGCACTTGCAGTGCTCTATGACATGGTGGAGGCCGACGCCCTGGCAGCCAATGTGGTCAGCCTGCTGGTGGAAAATTTCGACGAGATCAACACCGTCCGCATAACAGCCCAGGCTGCCGCTGTCCACGAATATCATCAACTCCATCATAAACTGGAAACATGTCGGACGTAGGAACGAATCAATTTAATAAACCAAACAAGGAGGAACTACATGTCTATCGAATGGAATAACAATCTGGCGACCGGGGTGGCGGAAATCGACAATCAGCACAAAGAGCTGTTCAGCCGGTTCGACTCCCTGCTGAGCGCATGCAACGAAGGTAAAGGGAGGGATGAGGTGCTGCGGCTGCTGCTCTTTCTCGATGACTATATCAAGACCCATTTTGCCGCCGAGGAGCGGCTCCAGCTCAGGCATAACTATCCCGGGTACGATGCGCACAAAGCGCAGCACACACGCTTCATAGAGGACGTTGATCGGCTGGAATCCCAGTTCAGGAGGGAGGGGGCCACGTTGCCGCTCGTTATCCAGACAAACCAGACACTGGTCGCCTGGTTGATTCAGCATATCAGCCGCATCGACATGGAGTTCGCCGCGTTTCTCCAGAAGAACGGGGGGGCCGGATCCTGACGGCCGGCCTGCTCGCCTTCTCCGAACAACCGGAAACACGAGGAGGGCACCCAAAATGTTTGATAACCTCCACCGCTGGCTGATCCTCAGGCTTGCGGCCGTCTGGCTCGTCTTGTCGGTATTGATCGGCGGGTTGGTCCATTATTTCGGCAATGCCCGCCTGGACAATCACGTTGTCAACATGGCCGAAACCGAGGCCGCGAACTACTCCGCCGAGTTTACCACCTATCTGGGATTCCCTTCCGGGCAGACCCTTGCGCTTCTCAACCGTAAGATTCATGCCATATTCGACCGCGGCAACTTCATTGTGGTCGAATTCTATGATGCCGGCTCGAACAAAATCGCCGAGGTGGTAAAACCTTCTGCCAAAGCGGTGGAAACCAGGCTTCCCAAGCATACTTCCGACTTTGCCCGGAAGGGGGGAGTGCGCCGCCAGAAGATGATGGTGGGCAATGAGACCTACCTGAGGGTATTTGTCCCGATTAATAGCCGCACGGGAACCAAACTCGGTTACATGGAAGGGATTTATCATGCGCCCGAAGAGATCATAACGCAGATAAAACGCCAGACCCTCTGGTCTCTCATCTTGCTTGTGCTGGTAATTTTCGTGACAAGTTTGGCGCTGTATCCGCTCATAATCCGGCTCAACCGCAAACTCATCGATTACTCGCACATTCTGGCGCAGGCTAATATCGGTATGTTGGAGGTGCTGGGAAGTGCCATCGCCAAACGAGACAGCGACACCAATATCCACAACTACCGGGTGACGATCTACTCGGTACGCCTCGGGGAGAAGTTGGGGCTCTCGAACACTGCCATGCAGGGGCTGATCAAGGGGGCCTTCCTGCATGATGTGGGAAAGATCGCCATCACGGATTCGATCCTCCTCAAGTCGGGAAAGTTGACCGATGAGGAATTCGAGATAATGAAGACCCACGTGAGGCACGGCGAGGACATTGTCTGTAGCTATGACTGGCTGAAGGATGCGGTTGATGTGGTTCGCTGCCATCATGAGAAATTTGACGGTAGCGGTTACCTGGGGGGGCTGACGGCGGAAGCCATTCCGCTCAACGCACGCATATTTGCCGTAGCTGATGTGTTTGATGCCCTTACCTCCAGGCGTCCCTACAAAAAACCTTTCAGCTTCGACGTTTCGACAGGGATTATCCGGGAATCAAGGGGAACCCACTTCGATCCGGCCATTGCGGATCTTTTTCTGGAACATGCCGCGTCCTTTTACGAAGAGCTCTGCCGCGAGGATGAGGGACTGTTGCGGGGGAAGCTGGGGGCCTGCATCAGGAAGTACTTCGGATGACATGGGCGTACCGCCCTCCGAAAGCCTGCCAAATATTTCAATTCCTGCATATATAGCGCTGAGTCCTGCAGCCATCTTCCCTGATTCATCTCTCAATATAAAGAAAGCCTCCCTCTCCCTAACCCGCTCCTTTAGGCCCTTTGGGCCCACCAGTGGAGAGGGGATAGCGCCCCTCCCTTAGATGGGAGGGGGTGGGGGAGGGGGCATGGCAGTGTTTTTTGCCAAAATATACATTGCGATTTTCCCATTTTAGTATGGTGCTACCCATAAAATCAAAACACAGGTTTATTATAGTGTAGATAAAATCCCCGTTGTGGAGAAAGTCGACAATCAAGCTATGGTGCGGACACGTTCTTTTCTTATGGGTTGCCCCATTTCTCCACAATTCGATGGAAATCTGCTATATTTGCCTGTCGCTAATGCCATGGAATTTACGTATAAATCGTTGTTTTATTTTTTGGCATCGGCGTTGCATAATACCGTATATAAAACGCGCAACGAAATCTGCGCAGAAAAGAACACTCTAAAGGAGAAGAAAAATGGAAACTGAAAAACAGACAAACGAAACATGTAATGAGGAGCCACGGATTCTGGAAGAGATCCAGGTTGAAGAGCTCGCAATCGACGGCATCTGCGGGGTTTACTAACATGGCAGCGGCAGGCGCAGGCATACGACTTCACCCCGCTTGTCGCGTGCGGCAGGAAGGGTTTGGCCTCCTTTTTTATGATTCACGGGGGCCGCGCCTTCTCTTTGCCGAGACCGGCAAGCTGCTTCCAGCAGACTTCTACGGGGCCGTCCGCAACAGGGATGAACTCCCCGAGGGACTGACCGACAACCAGAAGCGGGCATTACAGAAATTCGTTACCCAACTTCTAGAAAAGGGGTTTCTCCGTGAGCAATAGATATGTCGAACTGGGGCTTCGTTCCCCGGTGAACTTGACCTGGGAAGTGTCGTTGGCCTGCAACCTCCGCTGCACCCACTGTCTTTCGTCTTCCGGAGAGCCCGCCGCTGGCGAGCTCTCCACGGCCGAAGCCCTCGACCTGGTGGAGCAAGTCCACCAAGCCGGAGTCTTCCAGATCAATTTCGGCGGCGGCGAACCGTTTCTCCGTCCCGATTTTGAAGAGATCCTGACCGCCTGTCATGGCCGGGGCATCATGACCTGCATCTCCACCAACGGGACCCTGCTCAACGCCGAGCGGGTCGCCCGTCTGGCCACTACCCGGCTGGTTGCCATCCAGGTCAGTATGGATGGCGCCACAGCTGAAACCTGCGACGCCATCCGCGGCAAAGGTGTTTACCACAAGGCCATCGAGGCGATCAAGCTTCTGGCCGCCACTTCGATACCGACCAGCATCAATACCGTTTTGACCACCCAGAACGCCAGCCAGATCCCGGCCATGTACGAGATGGCCCACTCCCTCGGCGTATCGCTGCGCGTGAGCCGCTTCCGTCCGTCCGGGCGGGGGGCGGACAACTGGGAAGAACTCCGGCCGACACCGGCCCAGCTGCTCGCATTCTCCGACTGGCTGGCCAAGAGCGGCGATGTTCGGACCGGCGACAGCTTCTTCTCCCTGACCTCACAGGAGCGGCAGGGGCTGGGCTTGAACCTCTGCGGTGCGGCCAAGCTGACCTGCTGTGTTGGTCCCACTGGCAACATGTACCCCTGTGCCTTTCTTCAGACTGACCGGTTCAAGGCCGGTTCGCTCCGGGAGCAGAGCTTCCAGGAGATCTGGGACAGCTCGGAAATATACGACTCGTTCCGTTCCTTGCGGATACACTCCTGCGAGGAGTGCAACCGCTTCGACCAGTGCCACGGCGGCTGTCCGGCCGTTGCCTGGCACCTGAAAAACGACATCAACGGCGGAGACCCGGAGTGCCTGGAGCGCTGCGTGACCTCCATTGCCGACGCGAATAAAGCGGCGCAGGCCGCGTAATGTGTAGGGGCGTATGGCATACGCCCTGATGCCGGCATCATCAACAATGCCGATGAGGGCGAACGCCGTTCGCCCCTACGAAATACACAACATCCTTCAAGGAGCCACTAACCATGATGTTTCCGAATTTGTTCTCCCCCCTCAAGCTGGGTACGACCGAGGTGAAGAACCGCATTTCTTTCCAGCCGCACCTGACCAACCTGGCGATAGGCAATCTTCCCAGCGAACGGCAGATGTACTACTGGGGCGAGAGGGCCAAGGGGGGGGCCGGTCTCATTATCACCGAGGAGTTGACGGTCCATCCGACCGACATGGCCTACGAGAAGCTGATCGACGTCTACCATGCAGAGGTGATTCCCGGCTTCAAGAAGATCACCGACTACGTGCATCAGTATGACGCCAAGATCTTTGCCCAGTTGAACCACAACGGCCAGCAGGGTGACGGCAGCATCTCCCGGTTACCGGTCTGGGCACCGTCGCCGATTCCGGACGTCCTGTTCCGGGAGACGCCAAAGGCAATGGAGCCGGAGGATATCGAGGAAGTGGCCCGCTATTTTGCCAAGAGTGCCATTCACGTCCGTGAAGGTGGATTCGACGGCATCGAGCTGCAGTTCGGCCATTCCAGCCTTGCTCGCCAGTTCCTGTCGCCGCTCACCAACTTCCGCAACGACGAGTACGGCGGGAGCCTGGAGAACCGGATGCGGGCGCCGCTCAAGTTCATCGCCGCGGTCCGCAAGGCGGTGGGGAACGACTTCACCCTCGGCATCCGCATGTGCGCCGACGAGATGATTCCTGGCGGCCTGGACCTGGCCCAGGTGCAGGAGATCTGCGCCCGCTTCGAGGCCTCGGGACTTATCGACTTCATGGACCTCTCCATTGCCACCTTCTACAACCTCTATCTGGTGGAAGGCTCCATGCACACCCCGCTCGGCTACACCATTCCGCTGGCTGCCGGCATCCGGGAGCGGATCAAGCTGCCGGTCTTCTGCACCGGCCGGATCAACGACCCGGTCATGGCCGAGAAGGTGCTGGCCAACGGCCAGGCCGACATGATCGGCATGTGCCGGGGACTCATCTGCGACCCGTTCCTCCCCAAGAAGGCGCAGGAAGGGCGGCTGGAAGACATCCGCTACTGCATTGCCTGCAACCAGGGATGCATCGGCCGGATCGGCATGAACAAGACGCTCGGCTGCGTCCAGAACCCGGCTGTCGGCCGGGAAAAGGAGTGGGGCGAAGGTACCCTGGAAAAGGCCAGCGTGAAGAAAAAGGTGACCATCGTCGGCGGTGGCCCGGCCGGCATGTGGGCCGCCAAGATGGCCGGCAGACGCGGCCACAAGGTTACCCTTATCGACCGGAACGAGGGTCTGGGTGGGCAGGTTGTGACCGCCATGAAGGGGACCGGACGTGACGAGTTTGGCGTCATCATCAGGAACGAGAAGAGCCAGGTGGACAAAGCCGGCGTGACCGTAAAGCTCGGCGTGGATGCGTCCACCGAACAGCTCCTGGCCGAGAGCCCTGACGTAGTGATCGTGGCTACCGGCAGCGTTCCCAAGAAGCACCCGGTGGGTGGCGCCGACGGTCCGGCAATCTTCAATGTCCTGCAGGTGCTGAACGGTGAGGCCGAACTGGGACAGAACGTCTGCCTGATCGACTACGACGGACACCAGCGCGCCACAGCGACCGCCGAGTTCCTGGCCAACCAGGGGAAAAAGGTCGACATGATCACCTCCAGCCTCTTCATCTGCGCAGAACTGGGACCGACCCAGGACCTCTACTCGTCACGCCAGCGGCTGCTGCAGAAGGGGGTCACCTTTACTCCCGACATCGCCGTGATGGAAGTCGGCGGTGAAGCGGGTGCCAAGACCGTCAAGGGGTTCAATGTCTACTCCAACGTTTGGTTCGACTGGGGTCCCTATGACTCCATCGTCCTGGTCATGGGACAGCAGGTAGACGACGACCTGTACATGAGCTTGAAGGGTAAGGTGCCGGAGTTGTACCGGATCGGCGACTGCGTTGCTCCCCGCAAGGTGGACATGGCTATCTGGGAAGGGCACAAGATCGGGAGGGAGATCTGATGTCCGCAACCAGAAAGATCCTCGTTTTTGCCGATCTCCCCGACGGCGAACTCGGCGAGACCGGACGGGGGCTCCTCTCCTACGGCGCCAGGCTGGCCAACTTCATCGACGGCAGCTGGGGGGCGGTCACTCCCGTACTCCCGGAAGGGGAGGCTCTCGCCCAATTCGGCACCTATGGTACTCCGGTCATCACCCGGATGGTCGGGTGCGAGTCCCTGCTCGACGCGCCGGTCCTGCTCGGCAAGGCCCTGGCACAGCTCGTGGCCGAGCAGTCGGCCAACCTCCTGGTGCTCCCCCATAACGACCTGGGTGCTACCCTGGCACCGGTGGTGGCGGCGGCGCTGGATGCCGCCATCATGACTGAGGTGGTCAGCGGCCGCCGTGGTCCGGAAGGGGTGTGCTTCTCCCGCCAGGCCCTCGGCAGCCGGATCGCGGAGACCAAGAATTGGGACGGCAACCGACCCCTGGTGATCACCGTACCGACCCGCTCCTTAAGCCAGGTCCTGATGCCGTCGGTGACCGCAACCACGCCCGCAATGGCCACCTGGCAACCGGCGGCCCTGCCGGCCGGAGCCACCGGCACGATCATCGAGCGGATTCCACCCGATCCGCAGACCGTGGACCTGACCGAGGCGGAAGTGATCTTCAGCGTCGGCAAGGGGTGCGATCCGGCCATCTTTGAGCAGTTCAAAGAGCTCTGCAAACTGTTGAACGTCTCCTACGGCGTTACCCGCCCGGTTTACGACCTGGGGTGGACCGGCTTCGAGCGGATGGTCGGCCAGACCGGCCGGACCGTGGTGCCGCGGCTCTACCTGGCGCTCGGCATTTCCGGCTCCATGCACCATGTGGGAGGGATCAAGGATTCCAAGCGGATCGTGGCGGTCAACAGCGATCCCAAGGCTCCCATTTTCACCAACTCCGACGAGGGGTTCGTGGCCGACCTGAAGGAGGTGCTGCCGCGCCTCCTGGATCGGGTTAAATCGAGCGTCGGAGGTGCTTCATGAGTAAACAGTATCAGGCAATCGTAGTCGGGGCGGGACCGGCCGGTTCCTCGGCCGCATTGACCATGGCGCGGGCCGGGTTGGATGTGGCGCTGGTCGAGCGGGGCACATTCCCGGGCGAAAAGAACATGTTCGGCGGCATCCTGCACCGCATGACCTCCATCGAAGAGCTCATGCCCGACTTCTGGACCAAGGCGCCGCTGGAGCGGCACATCGCCAAGAAGGGAACCACCTTCATGACGGCGGAGGCCAGCTTCAACGTTCAGCACGAAACCGTCAACTTCGACCGCGCCCCCTACAACGGCTATACGGTCTTCCGTCCCCGCTTCGATCGCTGGCTGGCCGAAGAGGCCGTCAAGGCCGGCGCCACCCTGATCACCCGTTCCACGGTGGATGACCTGATCTACAAGAACGACCGGATCGCCGGGGTCTCCATTCTGGGACGCGCGGGACAGATCAAGGCGCCGGTGGTGATCGCCGCCGACGGTGTCCTCTCGTTCACGGCCCAGAAGGCCGGGTTGCGCCGTCCCAAGTTCAATGCCGATCAGATGGCAGTGGGTGTCAAGGCGCTGATCGACATGCCGCGCGAGGTGATCGACGATCGCTTCGGGCTGGTCCGGGACCAGGGCTTCGCCAACGAGTTCGTTGGCTGCACCGGCGGTGTTCGCGGTGGCGGTTTCCTTTACACCAACTACGATTCGCTCTCGATCGGCCTGGTGTTTCACTTGGCCAGTCTGCGCGTAAGCGGCAAGACCCCCTACGACCTGCTCAACGAGTTCATGGAGCAACCGCAGGTGGCCAAGCTGGTGCGGGGTGGACGGTTGCAGGAATATTCCGCCCACGTCATTCCCGAAGGCGGCTACAACATGATTCCGGAACTGGCCGGCAACGGCATTCTGGTTGCCGGAGATGCCGCGGCGCTCTGTAACGCCACCGGCGTCAACCTGGAGGGGATCAACCTGGCCTCCCACTCCGGCATCCTGGCTGGGAAAACCGTGATCGAGGCGCATCAGCAGCAGGACTTCTCCCTGAAAACGCTCAAACGCTACAAGGAACGGCTCGACCTGAGCTGGGTGATGAAGGACCTGAAGGGGTTCAGAAACGCTCCCAAGATGCTCCACATCGACCGGATCTACAATGAGTACCCGGAACTGGTCTGCAGCATGATGGAACACATCTATCGCATCGACGGCACCCCAAAGGTGAGCATCCCCAAACTCGTCCTGCGGGAGGTGAAGGAGAAGGTCGGCCTGAAGAACGCCATCTCCGACGCCCTGACCGCCTGGAGGGCATTGTGAACATAGACGAAATATTCGACTTCACCAGTTTCACCATCGACCGGGAACCCCATATCGTTCTCGATACCGCGGTCTGCGTCGGCTGCGACAATCGCGGCTGTACCAACTCCTGCCCCGCCCGTTGCTACACTTGGTCGGAGGAGGAGCAAAAAATGACCTTTGTCCATGACGGCTGCCTGGAATGCGGCACCTGCTATGTGGTCTGCCACAAGAACGCCTTCACCCGCTGGCGCTACCCGCGGGGAGGATTCGGCGTCGCGTACCGAATGACGTAAACCTTTTCACCCTCCCCCTCGCCCCCTCCCATCAAGGGAGGGGGGATATACTCCCTCTCCCCCTGGTGGACCCAAATTGCGGGCCTAAAGGAGAGGGTCGGGGTGAGGGGGAAGATTGAAACTGAATTTTGGAGAAAATCCATGCCACAGAAAAAACTCAACATACTCGTCCTTCTCCGGGAGAGCAATGATCCTCGTCCCCCGGCCCGCGTCATCACGCGGGGCGCTGCCATCAGCGACCGGGGCTTACGGCGCGTACCGAACCCGGCCGATCTTGCGGCCCTGGAAGAGGCGCTCTGCCTTAAAGACAGCGTCGGCGCCACGGTGACCGTTCTTGCAGTCGGTCCAGCCCGTCTTGACGACACCTTGCGGCTCGCCTTCTCCATGGGGGCGGACCGGGGGATACGGTTCTGGGATCATGGCCTGGAGGGGGGAGACTCCGTGGCCGATGCACGGGTCCTCTCCCGGATCATGACCATTCTTGCGCCAACCCTCGTCTTCACCGGTAACCGCCTGGCTGACCGGGGTGACGATCCGGTGCCGGCCCTGGCCGCTGCCGTGAACGGCATGCCAAGCATTGCAGCCGCCGTCTCGCTCACTCTGAAAACCGACTGGGTCGAAGTGCTGCGCAAGGGGGATCGGGGGGGCAGGCAGGTAGTTACCACGCCGTTCCCATCTACGGTCCTCTTCGAGGAAAGCCGGTCGCCCCGCTATCCTTCCGTTGAGGCTGTTACCGAGGCGCTGACCGCAAACGTTGAAACGTGGGGACTGGCGGACCTGGGGCTCCCCTTCTGGGAGATCGGCGCCACGGGCGCATATCTCACGACAGCCGAGTTCGGTGTCCCGCGTCCCGACCCGGTGCGGGTGGTGACTCCGGATGCGAAACTTCCCGCTTTCGAGCGTATCCTCTCGCTCCTCTCCGGTGGGATCAAGGCCCGTGAGGGAAAACAGCATGCTCTTTCGACCGATGATACGGCAGAAGGGCTCTGGCGGATACTTGGTGAAGAGGGGCTTCTGGTGGAGAAGGCGTGATGAGTTGAGTGCTATGGGACATATGGGACCTATAAGACATATATGACCTATTAGTCCTATGCAACCTGTGGCAAAAGAGGTTATCAAGATGATCTATCGACTGGCGCAGCATGTGGAACTGGTGGAACGGGACGGGGGAAGCTTCCTCGTGGCAAAGGCTCCCCTCTGCGTCCTGCGCCTTAACCGTTCCCTGGCGGAACTGGTGAGACACGGGATGGATGGACCGCTGAGGGCCGGAACTCCCGGCGAAGCGGAAGTTCTGGAGCAGTTGGCGGCAAAGGGATTCGTGGAGCGGCTCCGAAACGTTCCGGAGCAACCGGCGTCACTTCCCACTGTCAGTGTCGTCATCCCGGTCAAGGACCGGGCAGAAGAGTTGAAACGCTGCCTTGCTTCCCTTGCCCGGCTCGACTATCCGCAGGAGATGATCCGGGTAATCGTCGTGGATGACGGCAGCCGGGACGACTCCCCGCTGGTTGCGCGGGAATTCGGAGCCATCGTAGTGCCATCGGGCGGTACGGGAATGGGGCCTGCAGCGGCCAGGAACGTCGGGGCGGAGCACGCACGGGGAGAGATACTCGCCTTCATCGATTCGGACTGTACCGCGTCGGAGAAGTGGCTTGCGGAACTGATACCGCTCTTCAACGATCCCAAAACGGCGGCGGTTGGGGGGATGGTGGACGGCATGTGCACCACTTCCGCCGTCGACCGCTACGAGGCGGTCATGTCCAGCCTTTCCCTCGGTTCCCGGGAGCGCTCCGGAAGTGGGGGGGACGATACGTTCTATCTGCCGAGCTGCAACATGCTGGTGCGGCGGACCATTTTCCTCAGCGTCGACGGTTTCGACGACGCCATGCATGTGGGCGAGGACGTTGACCTGACCTGGCGTCTGCGGGACGAGGGCTGGACCATCGCTTACCTTCCCATGGGCCGTGTCTACCACGAGCACCGCAGCACCCTCCGTTCATTCATGTCCCGCCGTTTCGACTACGGCACCTCCGAAGGGCTGCTCCAGCTCCTCCATCCCCACCGACGGAAGCGGATGGTTATCCCTCCTCTGCTGGCCTTTGTCCTGGCACTCTGCCTCATGGCTCCGTTTACGGGCTGCTGGTCGTTACTGCCGGCAGCGGGGGTGCTCGCGGCCGACGCGATGGTCGTCCGGTTGCGGTTTGCCCGCCGGCGACTCCCTATCGGCCTTTCTGCTCTTCTTGCGGGTCGCCTGCGGGCCCTCGGCAGTCTGGTCTATTACCTCTGCTACCACCTGGTGCGATACTACGCCCCGGTACTCATCGCCATCGCCTTGATCGTTCCCCTGTTCTGCGCCGTGCCAGTTGCTGTGCTGGCGTGTGCTGCCGGGGTCGATTATTCGGTCAGAAAGCCGCGCCTGTCGTTTGTCGGTTTTGCCGTCATCTACCTTCTGGAACAGATCGCTTACGGGGCCGGCGTCTTCTGGGGATGTCTGCGGCGCAAGACGTTCGCCAGCTACCGCGTAGTGATCCTCAGGCAGATGGAGCTGTCCACGTAGTCAAGGCGGGTCGGATTAAACGGATCATCGAAAAACCCAACGGCAACGTCGCTTGGGTAACAGTCAGATAAAGACAGAGGAGACACGAGATGGCCGGGAATATCAAGCGGCTGATCGATACCATCGTCACTCAACGGGCGCATGGCGACAAAATTCTGGAAGGAACCGTAAAGATCAAACTGATCTTGAAGGGTATCGATCCTAAAAATTACACCGCTCAATCCGATGACGACCCGGTTGTGATGGGGAAACTGCAAGAGATGATCAACGAATACAAACTGAATACGGAATGATAACAGGAGCCGCTTGTGAACATAAAAACAGCCTTTTCCGTTGAGAGTGACATACGCGAAGCTGTTGCGGACATCCGGCAACAGCTGGGAGGGTTTGAAGCGAAAATGCTCGTGTTCTTCGCTTCCTCCATATTTGATCCCGAGCGCGCCGCCCGTTTGATGGGGAACGCCTTCCCCGATGCCGTGACCTTCGGCTGTTCGACCGCGGGGGAGATCGTTTCCGGCAGGATGCTCAACCATTCCGTTGTTGTCATGGCATTCAGCCGGGATTCCCTCAATGGGGTAAAGGTTGAGGTGCTTGAAAACATCACGACCGGGAACCCGGTGGACAAGGCGTTCGACGCTTTCGAGCAGCATTTTCAAACGCCGCCGGCGGCAATGGACCGCAAGAAGTATCTGGGAATCTTGCTCATCGATGGCCTGAGCGGCGCGGAAGAGCGGGTAATAGACCGGATCGGCGATTTGACCAACATAAACTTTGTTGGCGGCTCAGCGGGAGACGATCTGAAATTTTCCGCCACCCATGTTTACGCCAACGGCAAGAGTTACACCAATGCGGCAGTGCTGGCGGTGCTGGAGCCGGCGGGCCCGTTTTCGTTCATCAAGACGCAAAGTTTCTCCCCCTTGCCGCAAAAACTGCTGGTGACCAAGGTGAACGAGGCGAAACGGGAAATCCTGGAGTTCAACCACAAACCGGCTGCCATTGCCTATGCGGAGGCTGTGGGCACTTCAGTTGCCGATGCCCCGAATCGCTTTATGAGCAATCCGGTCGGGCTTGTCTTCGAAGGCGATCCGTACGTGCTCAGCCCGCAGAGAATCATGGGAGACAGCATGCACTTCTGCTGCGGCGTGAAGGAAGGCATGGAACTGAATCTGCTGGAATCGACGGACATCATCGCCGACACGAAAAAGGCGCTCGAAGCGGCAAGATCGGAACTTGCGGGCATCTCCGGCATCATTACCTTCAATTGCATCCTGCGCACCATGGAGCTTGAGCAAAAAGGTCAGAGCGACAAATACGGGGAGCTGTTCGCAGGCATTCCCACCATCGGTTTCAGCACCTACGGCGAGCAGTTCATCGGCCATTTGAACCAGACGGCAGTGATGATAGCGTTTCATTAGACTGTATGACCACACCTGTTTTTCTCCGAGCCTCCTCACCTACAGGGCATCCCCCCAAGGAAAGAGGCCAACGGGTTTCGCGGGAAACTGCGACGCCTCCCTTTGGAAAGGAGAATTAACGTGGCTTGAAGCCACAACATTCAAAAAAGGGAAAGGAGTAAACGTATGGAAAAGATTGCCAGGATCGACATGGGGGCGGCAGGCGGCCCCATGGTAACGTTTGAAGAAGTCGGCGAGTATGCCGGACTCGGCGGCAGGGCGATGACGTCCCTCATCATCGCCAAGGAAGTGCACCCCCTCTGTCATCCGCTGGGAGCGGAGAACAAGCTGGTCATCGCCCCCGGCATGCTGAGCGGCACCACCGGCTCCATGACCGGCCGGCTGTCGGTCGGCTGCAAGAGCCCGCTGACCGGCACTATCAAGGAATCCAACGCTGGCGGCCAGGCGGCCCAGGTGCTGGCTCGGCTCGGCTATGCCGCCGTCATCCTCGAAGGGAAGCCGGCTGGTGACGACCTCTACAAGATCCATATCAACAAGGACGGCATCAAGGTCATCGTCGACAACAGCCTGAAGGAGCTGGACAACTACCCGGTCATCGAGAAGCTGCGCCAGGAATACGGCGACAAGGTGGCCTACATGTCCATCGGCACTGCCGGAGAGCGAAAACTGCTGGCAGCCTCCATCGCCTGCACCGACCCTGAACTGCGGCCGACCCGCCACTGCGGCCGTGGCGGAGTGGGAGCGGTAATGGGCGCCAAGAGGGTCAAGGCGATCATCCTCGATGACGCAGGCATGACTATGCGTCCTCCCAAGGACCCGGAAAAATACCGTGACGCCAACCGCAAATTCGTCGAAGGGCTGCGCAAGCACCCGGTCACCGGCGAAGGGCTCCCCGCATACGGCACCAACGTCCTCACCAACGTGCTCAACGAGGCGGGCGGCTACCCCACATACAACTTCAAGACCGGCCAGTTCGCCGGCTCGTCCAAGCTCTCCGGCGAAGCCCAGGCTGAACTGGAAGTGAAAAGGGGCGGCACCGCCACCCACGGCTGCCATCGCGGCTGCGTCATCCAGTGCTCGGGGATATATAACGACAAAGACGGTCATTACCTGACCAAGCAGCCGGAGTACGAGACAGTCTGGTCCCACGGCGGCCACTGCGGCATCGACGACCTGGACACTGTTGCCCGGCTCGACTTCATGGATGACAACATCGGCGTCGACACCATCGAGATGGGGGTCACCATCGGCATAGCTATGGATGCGGGGATCATCGAGTTCGGCGACCGCGAGGGCGCTATCCGGCTGATGGAAGAAGTTGGCAAGGGGACGCCGCTCGGGCGCGTGCTCGGCAGCGGCGCCGCGGTGACCGGCAAGGTGTTCGGCGTCGAGCGGGTACCGGTGGTCAAGGACCAGGCCCTGCCTGCCTACGATCCGCGTGCTGTCCAGGGGATCGGCGTCACCTATGCCACCACTACCCAGGGGGCCGACCACACGGCCGGTTACGCCATAGCCACCAACATCCTCAAGGTGGGCGGCGACGTTGATCCGCTCAAGACCGAGGGGCAGATAGAGCTGTCGCGGAACCTGCAGATCGCCACCGCCGCCATCGACTCCACCGGCATGTGCCTCTTCATCGCCTTTGCCATCATGGACCAGCCGGAAACCTTCCAGGCGCTCCTGGACATGCTCGGCTCCTTCTACGGCATCACCATGACCGGCGACGACGTGGTGGCGCTGGGGAAAAAGGTGCTCTCCGCCGAGCGGGACTTCAACACCCGGGCCGGCTTCACCAAGCACCACGACCGGCTGCCGCGCTTCTTCTACAACGAGCCGGTCGCGCCTCACAACCTCACTTTCATGATGAAGGATGAGGAGCTGGACGAAGTATTCAACTGGTAGTATAGGCGTCCATATTTACGCCATCTCGGTCCCGTCCTCGGACCCCGCCTTTGTGCGGCGTAGCGTAGCTACGCCTCCGCGGGGGGCCTGCGGGCGGGGCCGACCTGACGCAAATCTGAACGCCTTGGCAGTATGCTGAATCAGGCGGGACTTTATGTCCCGCCGTTTTCCAATACCGGTCTCGGGACTGGGTGCGACAGGGGGGGACATGCTGCTGGAACAACTGGTGGAAAAAGCCGAGCAACGCCCGGAGTATGACTGGGATTCCTACTATCGCTGGTATTTCAGCCAACTTGCCGGTCGGGAGGTCTCGGACTTCAAGTTCTGGCAGTGCAAAAAATGCTTCTCGGTCAATGTTCTTTTTCTCCCGGCCCGGTATGGAAAGTGTCGCTGCTGCGAACTGATTCACCTTCCCAGCGACCTATGAAGATGTCCGAATGTAAATGGGAGTAGTGTCATGGAACTGGATATCGCGCTCTTTGCCGGGTTGCGCTGCGCCAACCCGGATCTTCCCTGCTGCGGGGAAACGGGGTTCCGCCTGGAAGTCCCATCCGGGACGACGATCCGCGCGCTACGGGATATGTTGGGTATAGACCCGGCCATTCCGCTGCTCGTTATGGTCAACAACCACCACGAGCCGGAAGAGTCGGTCCTGCATGCCGATGACCGGGTCGCCATGTTCCCCCCCATCGGCGGGGGGTAGGGAGTGCAGACGCGCCCCAAGGGAATGAACGGTTGACTGAGTTTTCCCATACATGCCTTGATTTGGAAATGAAATCCGACCAGCTCGGGGAGTTCTTCCCGCTCCTGCAACAGGGCTTCGGCGTCGAGGTCCATGTCGGCTGCACCCTGGCCGAGCTTCTGCGCTTTCAATGGGTCCTTTCTCCCGATTACGTGGCGCGGCGGATCACAACGATCTTTCTCGACAGCTGTCCCATAGACGACGTGAACAGGGCGGTCATCAGGGAAGGGGCAGTTATCGCCCTTTCCGGGGCGATGCCGGGGCTGGTCGGGGCCACCATGCGGCGCGGCGGGTATTACGCCGCCATGCGCGGCGGGATCACCTACCAGGAAACCGCTGCCGACGTACCTGACCGGATCGCCACGGTCCGCGTCAAGCTCTTCAACCTCCTCCTTCCCGAGCTTGGACCGGACTTTCTCCGGCGCGGCATGATTCTGGGCCCGTCCGAGCTGACGGATTTTTTTGCCGGCAAACCAGCTTCCTTCTGGCAGGGGTGCGGTAAGGCGCTCCTCAACGGCAAAGCAGTAGGGCCGGCCCTGTTGCAGAACGGGGAGATCTTCCTCCCCGGTACAACGGTGTGCCTGGCCGTTAATTTCCATGAAATCGAGGTATGACAGCCATCAGAACCATAATGAAAAAAGAGAAGTCGAGTTATATCATTCAGACCGTTATCCATGCCCTTGACCTCCTGGAGCAGTTCCATGGCGACGTGGTGGAGCTTGGCGTCACCGAGCTCTCCAAACGCCTGGATCTCCACAAGAACAATGTATTCAGGTTGCTGGCTACCCTTGAGTCGCATAACTATATCGAGCAGAACCGGTCCACGGGCAGCTATCGCCTCGGTCTGAAAAACCTGGAACTGGGGCAGACCATGATCAGGCAGATGGGGCTGTTGCGCCAGGCCAAGCCGGTACTGGAAACGCTGACGGCTCACTGCCATGAAACCAGTTATGTGGCGCTGCTACAGGATGCACATATCATTTATCTGGACGCGGTTGAATCCGATTTGCCCGTCCGGGTGGTCCCACGGGTCGGGGCGCGGCTCCCCGCATACTGCACTGCTGCGGGCAAGGTGCATCTCGCCGCCATGGCAGCCGAGGAGCTGGTGCAGCACCTTCCTGCCAGTGAATTGGAGCGTTGCACCCCGCACACCATTGTCAACCGGGAGGAGTTGCAGAGGCAACTCCTGCAAGTGGTGGCGCAGGGATACGCCATTGACGATGAAGAGCTTGACGTGGGTGTCAGGTGCATCAGCGCGCCCATTCGCGACTATACCAAGAGAGTTGTCGGAGCGCTCAGCATTTCCGGACCGGTCATGCGTTTTACCGCAGAGCGCATTGCTGGAGAGCTGGTTCCACTGGTCAGGACCGGCGCCGCTGAAGTTTCCGCTCGCCTCGGCTATAGCTGACAGCAGAAAAACGTATACTCTGTCGTGTCGAGAATTTCTTGACTTCCCTCAAAAAGACTGCATAATCCCACATGTCAGTATCCATCCGCTGAACCCGGACGGGAAACTGACGCTCTCCGAGCTGTAGCGCCTAAAAGGTTTGTACCTGATGGCGCACGGCCTATGGGTTCTGCCGGAAACGGCAGCGCCTCCCTTTTGGAAAGGAGAAACCGCAGCGTTGCAAAACGTTCAGGGGCCTCCTTATTCGGACAAGGAGGCCCCTTTTTTATTGTTTCGCCTAATTCCGCATGATGACAAGGAAGGAAATAAGCAATGGTCATAGTGTCAACAGAACCCATCAATCCATCGGAAGCCTACGGGTTGATCGAAAAGAGCAGGTCGGGATCGGTCGTTCTTCATTACGCAGTGGTCAAAGAGGATATCGGCGTCGGCAAAGCCACATCCTGTATCGATTATCGCTCGGAAGGCGACACCAAGACCGAGTTGGGGATTATTTCGGGGGAACTGAAGGAAAAATGGGAGATTGAGGACGTGCTGCTGATCAGAAGGACCGGCTGTCTGGGGGTGGGAGACATCATCTCCCTGGTGGCGGCAAGCTCACCCAACAGCGAAGACGCCTTCGAAGCCTGCAAGTACGGGATCAGCCGCCTGAAAAAGATGGCCACGATCAAGAAGCAGGAAATGTTTCATCCTTGATCATCACGAACAAGGAGACGTACGGCGGTCAGTTTTTTTCCGAATTCCCGCGAGTGACAAGTTAATCTGGTAAAATAACGGTAATGCCTGAAGAAGAGAGTCAAGCCTGCGGTATACAATTCAATTTGATGCACAAGGAGGAACGAATGAAAGTTTGGAAACAGTTCTCATTATTGCTGGCAGCGGTGACTGCTTGCATCGCCTTTGGCTTGCCGACCCCGGCATCCGCAGCACCCAAATCGGTCATCCTCGCCACCACCACCAGCACCCAGGATTCAGGGCTTCTGGACGTCCTGATCCCCATTTTCGAAAAGGAGAGCGGCTACTTCGTCAAGACCATCGCCGTCGGCTCCGGGCAGGCCATGGCCATGGGGAAGAAGGGTGAGGCCGACGTGCTGCTGGTTCACTCGCCCGATGACGAAAAGAAATTCATGGCCGAAGGGTTCGGCGTCACCCGGCGACTGGTCATGCACAACGACTTCATCATCGTCGGGCCGGCTGGCGACCCGGCCGGGATCCGCAGCGCGAAAACATCCGCCGACGCCATGAAGATGATCGCCAAGGCGGGGAGCCTCTTCCTGTCGCGCGGGGACAATTCCGGCACCCACGCCAAGGAGAAGAAGCTGTGGAAAACGGCCGGCATCAACCCCGACGGACAGAAATGGTATCAGCAGACCGGGCTCGGCATGGGGGATACCCTCAACGTGGCCGCCGAGAAGAAGGGGTATACCCTGGCCGACCGCGGGACCTACCTGGCCCTCAGGAAGAACCTGGGTCTGGCGATCCTCATGGAGGGTGACGCCAAGCTGCTCAATGTCTACCATGTGATCGAGCTGAATACCGCCAAGTGGCCCAAGATCAATGCTGCAGGCGGCAAGGCCTTTGCCGATTTCATGGTTTCCCGCAAGGTCCAGGAGATCATCGGCAAATTCGGCGTGGAAAAGTTCGGTTCGCCCCTCTTTTTCCCGGACGCCGGCAAAAAGCCTGAAGCACTGGGACTGTAATGGAGCTGCTTGCCGACGGAATCGCCAAAGCCGTTGCACTTCTTGCTTCCCTTGATCAGGAAGTGCTGGCGATAACGCTACTGTCGCTCAAGGTTTCCGTTACGGCCACCCTCATCAGCCTGGTGCTCGGCATTTCCTCCGGCACCCTGCTGGCACTTGCCGATTTCCCCGGCAAACGTCTCATGGTGAGCATCGTCAATACGGGGATGGGGCTGCCGCCGGTGGTGGTCGGGCTTTTCGTCACCATCTTTCTCTGGCGCAACGGGCCATTCGGGTTTCTGGAGATACTCTACACGCCGACCGCCATGATCATTGCCCAGGCAGTGATCGCGACACCCATCGTAACCGGCATTACGGTCGCCTCCATCCAGAACCTGCCGGCAAACCTCAGGCTGCAGATCCTGGCGCTCGGCGCTACCCGCCTGCAGATGGTCCGGATACTTATCAAAGAGGCGCGCCTTCCCCTCCTGGCAGGCGTCATGGCCGGCTTCGGCGGTGTCATCTCCGAGGTGGGCGCGTCGATCATGGTCGGCGGGAACATCAAAGGGTACACGCGGGTCCTGACTACGGCTACGGTCATGGAGACGAGCCGCGGCAATTTCGATATCGCCATTGCGCTCAGCATCATCCTGTTGCTGCTCAGTTTTGCCATCAACTACGTCCTCACCCGGATCCAGCAGCGGGAGCGGCCGCGATGAGCGGAGATGCAAGCTTTCTCGACGTACAGGATCTGGAGGTCTGTCGTGGCGGGGTGCGGGTGCTCGCCATTCCCTCTTTCACACTGCATGAAAACGAGGTACTGTCACTCATCGGCCCGAACGGCGCCGGCAAGTCGACCCTGCTGCTGGCCCTGGCCCGCCTGATTCCTGCCGCTACGGGGACCTTGCGCTGCCAGGGGGAGCCGATCGTTTCCGATCGGGCGACCTTTGCCTATCGCCGGCGGCTGGCCATGGTCTTTCAGCAGCCGCTCCTGTTCGATGCCACGGTCTTTGATAACGTGGCTGCCGGGTTGAAGATTCGCGGGCTGAGCAGGCAGGAGGTCAGGAGCCGGGTCATGGCGACCATGGAGCTGTTCAACATGGTCAACCTGGCAGAACGCTCGGCCCGCAAGCTTTCCGGTGGCGAAGCCCAGCGGACCAGCCTGGCGCGGGCTTTTGCCATTCGGCCGGAGATGATCTTTCTCGATGAGCCGTTCGTCGCCCTCGACCCACCCACACGCCAGGCGCTTATGGACGATCTGGACCGGATCCTGACGGAGACCGGCACCGCGGCGGTGCTGGCGACCCACGACCAGTTGGAGGCTCTGCGGCTGTCGGACCGGATGGTGGTCATGAATCAGGGGGAGATCGTCCAGAGCGGCACGCCGGTCGAGGTGATGAACCAGCCGGTGGACGAGTTCGTGGCCTCTTTCGTCGGCATGGAGAACGTCCTGACCGGGACGGTACTTGCAGCAGCCGCCGGCCTGGTCACCGTGGCCCTGGCAGAGCGCCGCATCGAGTTCCCCGGCACTGCTGCCGCGGGCGAGACAGCCGTCTTCTGCATCCGGCCGGAGCACGTGACCATCGATATTTTTGACCCGGCCGGCGAGACCAGCGCCAGGAACGTCTTTCCCGCAACCATCAGAAAAATCATTCCGACCGGGGTATTCCAAAAGATTCACCTGGACTGCGGTTTTTTCCTGGTTGCGTACCTTACTAATCAATCCCTCGGCAATCTGCACCTTGACGAGGGGAAGCGGGTTTTTGTCTCGTTCAAGGCCACTGCCGTTCATCTGATCCGTGCCGGGAAATGATTTGCATGGCAGAACAGTTTCGTTTGAAATAAAGGAGAAGATTCTTCATGCCCAGCTTTGAAGATGCGCGCAGCATTATCATCAACAGCGTTGCCCCCCTAGGCGTTGAGCGGGTCGATCTACTGTCGGCCCTCGGCCGGGTCATTGCGGAAGATGTAACGGCGCCCTGGGACATGCCGTTCTATGACAATTCGGCTATGGACGGCTTTGCGGTGCGGACTTCCGACTGCCTGGAAGGGAATTGTACCCTGAAAGTCACCGGCTACATCCCCGCTGGCGGGGCCGTAACTCCGGCGATCGAGCCCGGCAGCGCCGTCAGGATCATGACCGGCGCCCCCATTCCCGCTGACTGCGACGCGGTGGTCCCCGTAGAGGAAACGGAGGAGCGCGACGGCGCTGTTTTCTTGAAGGAGAAAGTGACCCCGCGTCAGCACATCCGCTTCCGGGGGATGGACGTTTGCCGTGGCGAGACGATCATTACGGCAGGCACGGTCATTCATCCGCCGGAAATCAGCATGCTGGCCTCCTTCGGCAAGGCGGTCGTACCGGTCTTTCGCCGGGCGCGGGTGGCGGTCCTCTCCACCGGCGACGAACTGATCGAGTTGGGGGAGCCGCCCGCGGACGGCAGGATCATCAACAGCAATGCGCTTTCCCTGGCCGCGGCCATCCGGGAGATCGGCGCAGAACCGTTAGTTCTCGGCATTGCCCGCGACAACAGGGAAAGCCATCTGGAAAAGATGATCGAGGGGCTCAAGGCCGATGCGCTGATAACTTCCGCCGGTGTTTCGGCCGGAGACCGGGACCTGGTGCGCGATTGCCTCGCCGAGCTGGGGGTCGGGCAGCTGTTCTGGAAGGTGGACATGAAGCCGGGAGGCCCCACCGCCTTCGGGGTGAAAGATGGGAAACCGGTCTTTTCCCTTCCGGGCAACCCTGTTTCCACCATGGTCACCTTCGAGGAATTCGCCAAGCCGGCGCTTCTCAGGATGATGGGGCACAAGCGGGTGATCAAGCCGTACGTGAAGGCGACCCTCCGCGAAGATGCGCGAAAGAAGCCGGGCAAGGTGCATTTCCTGCGGGTCAGGATCGAAGTGGAAAACGGCCGGTATTGGGCCTCCATTTCCGGGGACCAGAACACGGGCATCCTGAAGACCATGGTGAGGGCCAACGCTATCGCCGTGCTGCCGAAGGACAGGACCTCGGTGGCCGCGGGGGAAGAAGTGGATGTGCATCTGCTGCGCGGCGACGTGGATATGCTGGAAAAATAAAAACCAGTGAATCGTGAGAAGTGAGTAGTGAAGAGTGGAAAACCGAAATCATAAGGTTTTTCCTGCTTTTACTATTTACTGTTCACTATTTACTGCTCACGAGGTGTTACATGTCATTCAACCATTTTGACGAACAGGGGCAGGCGATCATGGTCGATGTCAGCGGCAAGGAGCCGACGCTGCGCACCGCCAGGGCGCAGGCCGTGGTCCGCCTCCGGCCGGAGACTTTGCAGGCCATCCTCGATGGAAGGATGACCAAGGGGGACGTCCTCGGCGTTGCCCGGCTTGCCGGCATCGCCGCCGCGAAGAAAACACCGGAGTTGATACCCCTTTCCCACCCGCTCGCCATCCACCATGCGGCGGTCGAATTCGCCACCGATCCGGAAACGGGCGAAATTGCCGTGACCGCGACGGTGCGGGCCTTCGAGCGGACCGGAGTGGAGATGGAGGCGATGGTATCGGCCTCGGTGGCAGCACTCACCGTCTACGATATGTGCAAGGGTAGCGACAAGGGAATAACCATCGGCCAGGTGGCGCTCCTCTACAAGGAAGGCGGCAAGAGCGGCGTCTACCGGCGACCGTAGGGGCAGCCCATGTGGCCGGAGAAAGGCCGCCTGCCGTGACTTCGTCCGTTCGTTCTGTCGCCGCAGCTGCGGACCTTGCACCGTTCTCAATGTAATTGCCAGAATATTCGTTTACTGACGAAGGTGCTTCATTCAATCTCTGGCGGGTGTCCGCTTGCCGCTCCGGCTCTGTCACTCACTCCCGAAGCCACGGCAGCCGTCCCTGGAAATGTCGGAAGAACCATAATAACTTGGGCGACCACGCAGGGGTGCCCCTACAAAGGATTCGATTATGAAGGCTGCATTATTGATTTTGAGCGACCGTGGCGCCCGCGGTGAGCGGGCCGATGCCAGCGGTCCGGCGTTGGAGAAATGGCTCAGCCGGCAGGGGGTGACGACCAACCGTTGCGAGGTGATCCCCGACGAGGGTGCGATGATCATCGAGCGGCTGCGGGAATGGGCCGACAGCAACACCTTCGATCTCATACTCACCTGCGGCGGCACCGGTGTGTCACCCCGGGATGTGACCCCCGATGCGACCGTGGAGGTGCTCGACCGTCTCATCCCCGGCTTCGGCGAGGTGATGCGGGCAAAGAGCCTCCTGAAGACCCCAAATGCCATGATCTCCCGGGCGGTGGCCGGCATCAGGGGGCAGACGCTCATCATCAACCTGCCGGGAAGTCCGAAAGGGGCGATAGAGAACCTGGAGGCCGTCTGGCCGGCAGTCCCCCATGCGGTGGCCAAGATCCAGGGGGACCAGGCTGAGTGCGGCACGCCGTGAATCCCGAATATCTCAGGCTGTTCGATGCCGGTACGCTCTGTCAGGTTGGCTGCAGCAGGTAATAAGGGACTCGGAACTAACCAATATACCGTTTTACATCTCATCTTCAGGCCATCTTTGCCGCCCCTTCAATCGCAAAATCCTCAGCGTAGCCTTGCTACGCCTGCGGTTTTGCTCAATCAGGAACGACAAACCTGACCTAAATCTGAGCGTAAAACCTGGTATATTAGTTAATTCCAAGTCCCTAATGAGGATCGTTGCTTGAATGTGCCTGCCTGGAAAACCCGGCAAGGCATCACTGGCCGATGGAACGCATTTTCCGGTAGAGGGTGTTCCTGCTTATCCCGAGCCGTCGTGCAGCGGCAGATATGTTGCCGTTGCATTCCCTGACCGCCTGGCGGATTGCCTGGGCCTCCAGATGGTCCAGGCTTGCCGTGCCGGCCTGCACCGTCGTGGCCTGGTGGTTTTTACTCTCGATGTGAAGGGGGGCGGCTTCCCGGTACTGTTCCAGAAAGTCGTCGGAGAGGTGGACCACGCTGATCTCGTCGTCTTCTCCGAGGAGGGCGACCGCAGTGCGGAGCACGTTATGCATCTGGCGGACATTGCCCGGCCAGGGGTGAGACGCGAAAATGTCGAGCACGTCGTCCCTCAACCTTATCACCCGCCCCAATCCTGTAATCTCATTCAGAATGGACTGTGCCAGGGGACGCAGGTCTTCGCGCTCCCGCAGGGCCGGCAGGGTGATGAGCAGTCCATTGAGGCGGTAGTAAAGATCTTCCCGGAAACGCCCGGCAGCGATTTCGTCCCGAAGCTTCCGGTTGGTTGCACAGACCACCGAGATGTCGATGGGGTGGGAACCGGCGCCTCCCAGCGGGGTAACGGTGCGTTCCTGGAGCACCCGAAGTAACCTCGCTTGCAGCGCCAACGGCATGTCGCCGATTTCGTCCAAAAACAGAGTTCCCCCGTCCGCCTGCCGGATTTTGCCCATACTCCCGTTCCGCTTTGCCCCGGTGAACGCCCCTTCCTGATAGCCGAACAACTCCGATTCGATCAAATTTTCCGGTATCGCCGCGCAGTTGAGCGCCACGAACGGCGCATTGCGCCGCCCGCCGCTCAGATGCATCGCCCTGGCGAAAAGCTCTTTGCCGGTTCCCGATTCCCCTTCAATCAGCACCGGTATATCGTGTCCCGCTACCCTCCGCGCCTTGTCGATGGCGCTCCGCATCCTGGTATCGCCGAACTCCAGGGCATCCAGGGCGAGAAGCCGTCTTTCGCTCAGGCCCGGTTTTCGTGCCGGTGTGGATGATCCCGGCGATCCTTTGTGACTGATTACCTTGGCAGATCGTGCCGGCGAAACCCTTGCCCGGCCGAATACCTTCATCCCGCCGTAGAGGGGCAGCTGCAGGACCGGCTGGGGGGTAGCCCCGGCATGGGCCAGCAGCGAGTCGAGAGACAGGTCGAACAGGTGGGTGAACGTTACGGTCTGGGCCCGGTAACGGTCCAATCCCAGGTGCAGGAGGGCGCTCCGGTTCGCTGCCAGCAAACGGCCATCACGTCCGAATACCGCAATGGCTTCGTACATGGTGCCGATGAATTCGGGGCGGCTATGGAACTGAAGGATGATGTCCGAATCGAAGCCGATGGAAAACATCTGGTTTTCGATCTGCTGAACGGAAATCCTCACGAGGGCCATCGTATGCTGCTGGTAGGCGCGGCAGTCGCCGGAAACGTCGAGGACGCCGAGGAGCTTGCCGTACGGGTCGAAGATCGGGGCGGCCGAGCAGGTAAGAAAATCGTTGGACGTTACGTAGTGTTCCGAACTGTGCACAAGGACAGGCAGTTGCTCCACAAGGGCAGTGCCGATGGCATTCGTGCCGCGAAACTGCTCGGACCAGATGCCGCCGGGCTGCAAGGACACTTTGCGGGCCCGGTCCACGAAATCCGTATCCCCCAGGGAGTGGAGCACGACCCCTGTCGCATCTGCCAGGATCACCATGCTCGAAGTGTCCTGGATCTGCTCGTAGAGGTTCTCCATGACGGGGAAGGACTGGACGAGGAGGTTGCGATTCTTTTCCGTGAGACCTTCCAGTTCCTTGCTGGTGATGGTCGGAATGTTGCTGTTTTCCCGCTCCATGTCCACACCATTGTCGATCGAACGTCGCCAGGAACGCATTATGGAGTCCGAGACGAGGCCGGTGGGGAGGGTCCCGCGGCTGATAAAATCGGCGCGAGCCTGATTTATCTTGATCTTGCTGATAGTGGGGAATTTATGCATGCAGACCACTCCTTATGGCTGATTCTAGCGAATATCGTTTTAAAAATCAATGCAAACCTGTCGCACTAGATGTAGACATTATGCCAACTATCGAGAATTATTCATAATAGACAATAGAATAACGTCATACCTGATAGGAGATTGTTAGTTTATGTGACACCTGTTCATGGTGCAGGTGTCACGTTTTGTGGCAGTTGGCTGGTTAATCACATTAATGCGCTTCCAATTGGACCATGGGGACAAGGTGGGTAACATGAACATGGGTTGAGGCCGCACTTCCCTTAAAGGTGGCTATGTATCTGCTTTTACATCGGTTTATGTTTTTTGCGAGTTATTGATGTCAAGGGGTGTGTTGTAAATAAGAACACTGTTTTGCGATTGGCATGCTCGGTGCTAAGTGGACGACAAGGCATCGGCCTTATAACAAAGAATGCTTTAAAAGGGAAAGGTGACAACATGACATGTTTAGTAACTCAGGTCGATCAGATGGTCGCAAAGGCACGCAAGGCAGCTGAAGCTTTCAAGGGTTTAACCCAGGAACAGGTCGACAGGATCACGGAGGCGATGACCAAGGCCGGCGTTGCCAATGAGCGCAAGCTAGCGGAAATGGCTGTCGAGGAAACCGGCATCGGCAATGTGGAAGACAAGGTCATCAAAAACCACTTCGGCACCCAGGTCGTCTATGACTACATGAAGGACAAGAGGTCGGTCGGCATAATCGAGGAAGATGACGGGATAATCTCCATTGCAGAGCCTTTCGGTGTGATCGCCGCCATCACGCCGGTGACCAATCCGGCTGCAACGACCCTGTTCAAATCTCTCATCGCCCTGAAGGGGCGCAATGTGATCTGCCTGGCTTTCCACCCCAAGGCGCAGAAATGCAGCGCGGCTGCCGCCCGGATCATGCTTGACGCAGCCGTTGCCGCAGGCGCTCCGGCTAACTGCATCCAGTGGGTCGAGGAACCGTCAATCGAAGCCACGGACGCCCTGATGAAGCATCCCGGCGTGGCGATGGTCATTGCCACCGGTGGCGGCGCCATGGTCAAGGCAGCATACAGCTCCGGCCATCCCGCCCTTGGCGTCGGTCCCGGCAATGTGCCGGTATACATCGAAAAGAGCGCCAATTTGAATATTGCGATTCCTGATGTCATCGCATCGAAAACTTTCGACAACGGCACCATCTGCTCCTCTGACCAGTCGGTGATCTTTGATGATAAAGCTGTTGCTGAAAAGGCGCTCAAGCTCTTCAAAGAAAACGGCGCCTATCTCTGCAACGACGAGGAGAAGGCAAAGCTGGAAGCCGTGATGTTCGACAAGGAGCGGGGGGTTCCGTCCATGCAGATTATCGGCAAGAAGCCCCAGTTTATCGCCGAACTCGCAGGCTTTACAGTGCCTGCCGACGTGAAACTGCTCATGGTGCCGCTCACCACCACCGGCCCCGAAGACTGGATGAGCCACGAGAAACTCTCCCCGGTTCTCGGCTGGTTCATTGTCGACAGTAAGGAGAAAGCAATTTCCGCCGCTGTCAGCCAGCTGGAATTCGGCGGCGCAGGCCATTCGGCCGTGGTCTTTACCGAGGACGAGGGGGTAGCGACGGAGTTTGCCCTCAGGGTTCCCGCCAATCGGGTCGTCTGGAACCAGCCTTCTGTCCATGGCACCATCGGCGCCCTCTATAACAGCCTCGTTCCCTCCCTGACCCTCGGGTGCGGTGCCATGGGGGGCAACATCACCACAGAAAACGTCGGCTACAAGAACCTCCTCAATATCAAGCGGGTTGCGAGAAGGAATATGGCTGCGTAAAGCGCCAAACTGGTTCGGGAAGGGGCAATCTGTTTCATTGGCGGAACGATTCCGTGTCACAATGGAACGCCATGCCCACGAGCCGGCAATACTGAGACTAATCGACGGCCGGCTGAAGGCCGCCCATGCCGTCTGAAACCAGTCCGGTTTTTGTCCTCGACAACGTCGTTCTCGGGGTGATTTCGCCGCGTTGGGTGATTTCGCCACGTCCGCTGGCGTGGATTTGGTTTTATGCGCGACCGAAGGAAAGGATTTAATTAATCATTTCAAATAGTTGATATTTCGTGTGATAAATGCCCGGCGTTACAGCGCCGGGCATTTATTTTGCACCAAGACCCAAGTTCTATAACTGAATAAATTATCGGCTCTCCGAGCCGCCGTACCTACCAGGGCAACCCCCTCACGGTGCGCGGCCAACGGGTGCTGCCGGAAACGGCCGCGCCTTCCTTTTGAAAAGGAGAACACCCTCCATCGGAACCGTTTCCGCTGGCAGGCCTCTCTCCATTCGGGGAGGGGCCTTTTTTATTCAGGCTGCGCTGCTGCCCAACCGCTTTTTGTTGATTTCAGTGAGATTTGATTTGTTTCTGCTGATGCAGAACGGGGCCTGCCCCGAATTTAATAACCGAGGAGGAAGAATGAAGAAGAGAATTTTGGCGGTCGCCGCACTGGCCGTGGCATTTGCCGCCCAGAACGCAGGGGCGAAGACCCTGGAGGATGTATTGAAGGAGAAGGGGGTCATCACCGAGGCGGACTACAAGGAAGTGACGAAGAGCAAGCCGCTCGACTACAAGCTCGGCAAAGGGTTCACTTTCACTGCGCCGGATGAGAAGTTCCAGCTCTCCATAGGCGGAAGGTTGCAGTCCCGCTATACCTTCACCGATGCGGACGACAACGTCGCAGGGAGCGATTCGAGCAAGTGGGAAGTGCGGCGGATGAAGATGTGGATGAACGGCTACGCCTACACCAAGGATTTAACCTACCTGCTCCAGGTGGACTTCACCCAGGGGAGCTCATCAAAGCTCCTCGATCATGCCTACCTCAACTACCGGCTCATCGACGAGGTGCAGCTCCTGACCGGCCAGACCAAGGTCCCGTTCGGCAGGCAGTGGCTCAACTCTTCCGGCGCCCAGCAGTTCGTGGACCGCTCCACCGCCTCGGACATGTTCCGCCCCGGCTATGACACAGGGGTAAAGCTGAACGGCGACATCGCCAAGGGTCTGGCGACCTACGAACTCGGCTACTACGGCGGCGCAGGCCAGAGCACCTTCCGCACCTCCAACGAAAACGCCTATGCGGCGAGAGTGACCGTCAACCCCTTCGGCAAGATGGCCTATTCGGAAGGGGACCTGGACCAGAGCGGAAAGCCGCTCCTCTCCGTGGGGGGGAACTATTTCCGCGACACGCTGCAGAAGACCAGCGCCACCACAGCTACCGCCACCGGCTTTGAAACCAACAACCTGAATTTAGCGGTAAGAACCAGCGGCTGGCTGGGCAAGGGTGCCGATATCTTCACCACCGGTGAGAAGCTCGATATCAACAGCTACGGCGTGGACGCCGCTTTCAAGTGGCTGGGCGCCTCCGCCCAGGCCGAGTACCTGCTCGGGCAGGCTGACGGCCATGTGAGCGACAAGACTCTCCGCGCCCACGGCTTCTACGTGCAGGCTGGCTACTGCCTCATTCCCAAGACCGTCGAAGTGGCCTTCCGCTACTCCTTCGTCGATCCCAACCGGGACATTTCCAGGGACCAGCAGGTGGACACCCAGGGGGCGGTTTCCTGGTACATCAACAAGCACAACCTGAAGCTCCAGGGAGACGTGAGCAATATCCACAAGCAGAACGGCGCAAAGCCGAGCAGCGACGACATGCAGTACCGGCTCCAGGCGCAGATAATTTTCTGATTTTGCGGAAAACGGGGAGGGGGGGGCACAGCTCCCCTCTTTCTTCATTTCTCCCGACAACCCCCTCGCTCGAAATCCCCCCAAATTTGCATCCTACCCAATCTTAGATATGCTTAATAACTGGCAGTCAGGCGGTCATTCTATGCTATTTCGGGGACGCTTGAAATGTTCAGGAAAGGGGATCTGGTAAGGCATGCGGCCATGCCGTCGTGGGGGGTAGGAAGCGTAGTGAACCCGTCCAAGGAGGGAAATCTCCTGATCCGGTTCGAGCAGGCCGGTGAGAAACTCATTCATCCCGGTTACGCAGCGTTGACCAAGGTGCCGGAGGACGACCTCATGTACCTGGTGGTCAGGGAAGTCCGCGTAAAGTGGGGGCGTCCCGTCGAAACCACCAGGTTGATTCCGGTCTTGAAGCGTGATCGATACAAGGTTGATGGTGAAATAGGCGCGGGTCAATGAAAGGCAATGGGGGCGGATTGAGTTTTGTCGAAAAAGGGGGGAGGCTGCTTTACTAAAAACAGCCTCCCCCCTTTTCCTTATGCCGATGTGTCTTTGTTTACTTGCTCTTTTTCGAAGTCATGCCACCTATCTTGATATAGGCAGCAAAAAGAACAAAAATGCCCATCAATAAAACCCCGGCGATTTCGAGCCCAAACTTGATGTTCGTCATTGCAGTACTCCCTTTGTTGGTTTTGGAATTTTCTTGTGACAGTAATTGCTGGTCCAGCTTACGATGTTGGCAAATTATCGCAAGCCCTGTACCAATTATGTTATTGCCCTGTTTATTCTGTGTAATATGTCGTTAACAAAGGGGTTCCGGTACTGCCGCGCATGTTTCTGGGGGCAAAACCTGTGACCATGGTTCTGAAATGGAACAGCCCAACTGTTCTATTCCGGCGTATATAGTGTTTTTGTGGAACATTGAGGGAGAAAGGGCGTAAAGAGGGCGGTCGGCCGCACGCATGCTTGCGTTCGAAGACAAAGAGGGCCCGCAGTGATGCAGGCCCTCTTTATTTTGGTCTCAAGGATGTGTTACGGCAGGAGCGAGATGGTGACCGGCGGGGAGGGGGAGGGTGCCGGGTAAGCCGCCGTCGGCATTCTACGCCTACTCCCCTTTAAACGACGGATCTCGTTTTTCCAGGAACGCGTTGATCCCTTCCATGTAGTCCTTGCTATCGCAGACCTTTCTCCGCAGTCCCTGGATGCGCTCGAAGGTGGGTGGGCTCAGGGGGTGGGCGCAGGAGAGGAGGCGCACCTGCTCTTTGATGACCGAGATGGTCAGGGGGCTGTTCCGGGTTATCCGGCTGGCCATCTCGTAGGTGAAGCCCTCCAGCTCCTCCGTCTGCACGAGATGGTTGATTATGCCGAAATTCGCCGCCCGTTCGGCGCTCAGCGGCTCGGCGGTGAAGAACATTTCCTTGGCGAGGTTCGCCCCCATGATGTTCAGGAAGTGGAGGATCCCCGTAACGTTATACGGCACGCCGATCTTGGCGGGGGTCATGCAGAAGGAGGTGGTGGGGCAGCCGATCACGATGTCGCAGCTGAGGACGAGGTCGCACGCCCCGCCCCAGACGCTCCCCTCCAGCATGGCTATGACCGGCATGGAGCATTCCTGCACCTGACGGAGGATGATCTCCAGTGGATCACCATACTCCAACGGGTCCCGGCATGGTTGGGGGAGTTCCGTAACGTCGCGCCCCGCAGACCAGACCTTCACCCCCCGCTCTGCCCGGAGGACCAGTACCCGCATCTTGTTTTGCTCGAAGTCGTGGACGGCATGGAGTACCTCCTCGATCATCGCATTGCTGAGGGCGTTGCGGCGCGCGGAGTTGGTGAATGTTATAGTGGCGATCTCATCGGCACAATGGATGGATATCAGCGACATGGCGTTGACCTCCCCGGTCCGTTTTGGGATGCATCTTTTTGGTTTGTAAATAAATTTTAACATTTCCAGGGGAAATGCAAAGCCCCCCGGCAAATTACTTTTGTCTCCGATCAGACCACCTTCATGGCGACCATGGTCACATCGTCTTCCAGTGCGGATGTGCCGGTAAATGCCGAAACATCCTCAAGCACGGCGTCGATAATCGCCTGGGGCGGTTCCGCATGCCGGGCATTTATGAGGTCGCACAGCCTGCCAAGGCCAAACAGTTCTCCTGCGCTGTTCCGGGATTCGGTGACGCCGTCCGTGTAAAGGAAGAGGAGGTCACCTTTCTCCATCCGGAGCCGCTTTTCTTCGAAGGACACCCCCTTTTTGACTCCCAGGATGAGCCCTTCGGCATCCAGTTTCAGGCATGTTGCTCCGGAGTTGCGGGTGAGCAACGGGGAGACGTGACCGGCGTTCGAATAGGTAAGAGTATGGGTGAGAGTGTCATATTTGACATAGAAGAGGGTTATGAAAAGCTCCGCCTGATTAAGATCATTGTAGAGTATCTCATTGAGCGATGCGAGGATATCCCCGGTATGGCTGAATGACTGAACCTCGGCGTGCAGAACCGATCTGGCTTCTGCCGTCATCAGGGCAGCACCGATACTGTGGCCTGAAACATCTGCGATGACCATATCCACTACGCCGTTTTCGCGCTCATAGTAGTCGTAATAGTCGCCCCCCACATGGGTGGCGGGCACGCAGCATCCGGCGAGCAGGATACCGGGCAGTTTCGGCGGAGCGGTCGGCAGAAGGGAGAGCTGAATCTGTCGGGCGAGTTCCATGTCGCGCAGCATCCTGGAGTTTTCCAGGAGCGCCTTTTCCGCCCGTTTCCGTTCGGTAATGTCACGGGCCACTGCCACACCGTACAGAATCTTGTTGAAGGTGACCAGCCGGATGGTGATTTCGACCGGAAGCTTTTCTCCCGAACATTTGCACATTTGGGTGGTTATCGTGTCCTGGTCCCACCCCTGTGCAGGTCCTGAAGAAACGAGGTCCTCCACCCTTGCCGTCGCTTCCTTCGGCAGAAAATTTCCAAGAGGAAAGGAAATGAACTCATCGCGGGAACAGCCCAGCTGACGGCAGGCTGATTCATTGACATCGACAAAGGTGAGGGTCGCGGCCTCAAGGAGAAAAATGCAGTCGTTGCTCTGGTCCAGCAGGGCCCTGAACCGCTCCAGTTCATCGAGTTTTTGCTGAAGTTCGGGATAATAGGTCTTCCGCAGGGAGCGCTCGCCGAGCCCTATGATCTTTTCCCGCTCGGCGCTCCAGTCTTGCGGGGCCTCAGAGGGCTTTTTCATAGATGGCCTCGATATCCTGCCGTGTCGGCTGGCGCGGATTGGTGAAGATGCACGCGTCGTTGATCGCTTTTTCGGCAAGTTCGGGGATGTCGCTTTCTTTAACACCCAACTGGCTGAGGGTGTAGGAAATTCCCGTGGCCTCATTCATTCGATTGATTGCAGATGTGATGGCCGATTTTACCTGGGCAGGCGCCATGCCGCTCACCTCCAGCCCCATCATTCTCCCGATCTCCCGGTAACGGTCCGGGACAGTATCGAAGTTGAAGTCAATGACGTAAGGAAGAAGAATTGCATTGCATTCGCCGTGGGGACAGTCCAGGAGTCCGCCCAGGCTGTGTGCCAGCGCATGAACTGCTCCCAGGCTGGCATTGGAAAATGCCAGTCCCGCCTCCAGGCTTGCCAGCATCATCCTGCCGCGCAGCACAATGTTGTCCGGCTCTTTTAGCGTCGGCAGCAGATTCCTCGTAATGAGGCGTATCGCCTGTAAAGCGTGCACGTCGGTGATCGGCGAATGGGCCGTGGAGACAAACGCTTCGATGGCATGGCAGAGGGCATCAGTTGCCGTACAGGCCGTAAGCTCCGGGGGCATTGTGGTAGTGGTCACCGGATCGATCAGGGCGACATCGGGGACGACCATCTTGCTGATGATGGCAATTTTTGCCTTTCTTCGGGTATCCGTGATGATGGCGAACTGGGAAACGTCAGCGGAAGAGCCGGCAGTAGTAGGAATGCAGATCAATGGCGGACTGGGAAATTCCACCTTGTCCACTCCTTCGAATTCGGTGACATTCTTCTTGTTGGAACTGACAATGCCGATTCCCTTGGCGCAATCCATCGGACTGCCTCCCCCGACCGCGACAATGGCGTTGCATCTTTCCCGTCGATACAGTTCTGCCCCGGCATTGACTTCATCTGCCTTGGGATTGCTGGTGACCGAAGAATAGACGGCATATTCCAGACCTTCTTCCCTCAGGTAAGCTGAGACGTCGTCCGCCCATCCGGCCGCAGTCACTCCCGGGTCGGTCACCACCAGCACCTTGCGGGCGCCGAAGTTTTTCGCATAGCGGCCGGCCAATTTCCGGGCATCGATACCGAAGATAAATTCGGGAGCGACGAATTTCCGCAATTCAAACTCATTCGGTTCCATCATGCTGAATTACCTCTGGTTGAATGAATAAAGAGGCCGTTTCCAGGAATTATATCATGATTCCCTGGAATTTCCGGTGTCTGCAAAAGTTCGAATCGAGGTGTATCTTCATTACCGATCATGCAATTCAGCTATTTTCCTTGACACACTAGACCGATCAGTCTATATATTTATCCATGGGAAAAAAAGACACACGCAGCGACATCATCAGCGCCGGTATAAACCTTATCTACGGTCAGGGTTTCAACGCCACCGGCCTCGACTCGATTCTGAAAGAGGCAGGTGTACCGAAGGGGTCGTTCTACCACTACTTCAAAAGCAAGGAGGAGTTTGGCCTGGCGGTAATCGAGTATTTCGCCGAGCGCTTCGAGCAACGCCTCGAAACGTTCCTGGAGGATGACGAAGTGACGCCGCTCAACCGTATCCGCAACTTCCTGGAGAGCGGCCTGGCTCGCGTGACACAGAACCACTGCACCAAGGGGTGTCTGATTGGCAACCTGGGACAGGAGATGGCTGATCTGAACGAGCGCTTCCGTTCCCGGCTGGAAGAGGTGTTCGGCATGTGGCGGGAACGCTTCGCCGCCTGCCTGATCGAGGCGCAAAAAAAGGGTGAACTCTCCGGGGACATGGATACATATGTAGTGGCCGGCTTCATCCTCTCCGGTTGGGAAGGGGCGATCCTGCGGGCCAAGGTGATGAAATCGCCCCAGCCGATGCGTGATTTCATCGAAGTCCTTTTTGCCTCAACGCTGCGCTGACACTCTTTTTTTTGCCCGAGGCATAGACGACCGGTCTAATAGTTGTTTGCGGCATATCCGCACCTTCAAGGAGGAACAGATGAAACAATCGGTAGGAGCAAAAACGCTGGCAACGCCGACGCCGGTCTGGCTGGTCGGCACATACGACGCCGAAGGAAAGCCCAACATCATGACAGTGGCCTGGGGAGGAATCTGTTGTTCTCAACCACCCAGCGTCACCGTATCGCTGCGCAGGGCAACCCACAGTTATGCCGCCATCGAGGCGCGCAAGGCCTTTACGGTCAGCATCCCTTCCGAGACCCAGGCGGCGAAGGCCGATTATGTCGGCATGGTATCCGGTCGCGACACGGACAAGTTCGCCACCTGCAACTGGACCCCGGTGCGAAGTGTACTGGTGGATGCGCCCTATGTGGCCGAAGCGCCGTTGGTGGTGGAGTGCCGTCTGCTCCATACCTTTGAGATCGGGCTGCATACCCAGTTCGTGGGGGAGATCGTCGACGTGAAGGCGGACCCGTCGGTCATCGGCGAAAAAGGGTATCCCGACATAACCAAGGTCAAACCGATGATCTGGGACACGGCTCACCGTGGGTATTACGGCATCGGCGCATCTATGGGGAAGGCGTGGGAGATCGGCAAAAATATCGAAACGGAGGAAACACGATGAAGGTCGTCAGCCTGCTGGGAAGCCCCCGCACAGAGGGCAACAGTTCCACCATTGCCCGTCATTTCCTGGAAACTGCGGCAAGCCTCGGCGCCGAGACCAGCGCGTATGAGCTGAATCGGCTCACCTATCGCGGTTGCCAGGGGTGTTATGCCTGCAAGACCAAGCTCGACAAGTGTGTGCTCAATGACGACCTGACAGCGGTATTGGCGGCGGTGCAAGAGGCGGATACGGTGCTGGTCGCCTCGCCGGTTTATTACGGGGAGATCACCAGCCAGCTCAAGGGGTTCATGGATCGCACCTTCTCCTACCTGGTTCCCGATTACCGCACTAACCCTCAACCGAGTCGTCTTTCCCCGAAAAAGCTGATCTTTGTACTCACCCAGGGACATCCGGACGAGCAGGTATTCGCCGATATATTTCCTCGCTACGAGGGATTTCTGAAATGGCAGGGTTACTTTGATATCAAACTGATCCGCGCCTGCGGCATCGGCCCTTCCACTGTCGACGCGGTCCCGGAAGATATTCTGCGCTTGGCTGAAGAAACGGCACGGCAATTGATGTCATAACCAGGGGGAGAGGAGGAGAGGAGGAGAGGAGGAGAGCATGGAAGAGCAGATCAGCAACGAAATCGCCCGTTTTGTCCGTGAAAGCCCGCTCAATCGTTTCCCGGACAGCGATGAGCCATACTTCGACGAGCCGTTGGTCGGTTTTGCCGCGGCAGTCGATCAACTCTTTATTGATTACAAGACCATCATCGGCGACTTTCATCGGACCCCGCAGGAGGCTATGGAAATGGCCCTGGGCGCGGACAGGCGGGCGGCCAGCGTAATCAGCTGGATTCTGCCGATCACGAAAGCGACCCGGGAGAGTAATCGCCACGAAGAGCAGTATCCTTCCCGGGCATGGGCCCGGACCAGGTTTTTCGGCGAGCAGCTGAACGGTGCTCTGCGCCGGCATCTCGTGGCCTGGCTGGAGGAGCGGGGTCGGCAGGCGGTGGCGCCGCAGCTGGCAGCGGGCTGGAAGGAGTATCCCGACACGCCGGTCGGCATCGCCTCATCCTGGTCGGAGCGCCACGCCGCCTACGCCGCCGGGCTGGGCACCTTCAGCCTGAACGACGCCCTCATCACCCCCAAAGGTATCGCCCACCGCTGCGGCAGCGTGATCACCGATCTCCAGCTTGCTCCAAGCGCACGCCCATATCCCAACCACCGCCACAACTGCCTCTATTTCCGGAATGGAAGCTGTGGCCTCTGTATCGCCCGCTGCCCGGTGGGGGCCTTGTCACGGGAGGGGCATGACAAGACCAGATGCAGTCAATATGTCTACAAAACCGTTGTCGAGGCGGTGGCGGCGCAATTCGGCACGCCCCAGACAGGTTGCGGCCTCTGCCAGACCAGGGTGCCCTGCGAAGGGGGGATACCCGGAAAAGTCGGCTCTGCTTCATAAATAGCCGTGGTTTTCCCCCTTGCTCCGGTATCCTTGAATGCCGCACCTGAAAAGGCTGTACGAAATTATGATTCGATAAACATAAAAACAGATTGACAGCCGGTTGCCTTGTTGTATATTTTGATTCGACAAATATCGAATCAGGAGGCACCGTATGAAAACCGATCAGAGCATTGCCATCATGAAGGCCCTTGCGGATCAGTCGCGGCTGGCCATTGTCAACTCCCTTCTGGAGCGCTCCCAATATGTGGAGGAGATCGCCAGACGCCATGCCCTTGCCCCTTCGACCGTCTCTTTCCATCTGAAAAAGCTGGAACAGGCGGGTCTCGTCAGCAGCCGCAAGGAGCAGTACTACGTCGTCATCCAGGCAAACGACGCCATATTCGACACCACGCTGCGGGAGATCGTTTCGGCCCCCACTGTCGGCAAGGAGCTTCAGGACGGGCGAATGGAGGAGTACCGGCGCAAGGTGATGGAGTCGTTCTTTCGCCACGGCAGGCTGGAGAAGTTGCCTGCGCAGCACAAAAAGCGGCTCATCGTGCTGGAACAGTTTACCGCACGCTTCGAGCCGGCGCGCCGCTACAGCGAGCAGGAGGTGACCGGGCTCATCATCCCGCTGTTCGACGACTACTGCACCATCCGCCGCCTGCTGGTGGATGAGGGGCTGATTCGCAGGGAAGGTACGACTTACTGGCGGGAGAAAAAAGCCGGCGATCAGGCAGGGCAACAGGCTTTGCCGTCGCAGAGCGGGAAAGGTTCGGAGAACGTGCAAAAGGAGACCACCCGCGCGGAAATCAAACGGGACTATAAGCAGAACTTTCCCGAGATGGGGGTGTACCAGATCAGGAACAAGACAAACGGAAGAATCTATATCGGCAGCAGCAAAAATCTTGACGGGACTCGCAACAGCAGGCTGTTTCAGTTGCGGATGGGAAAGATCGTCTTCAACAGGGAGTTGCAAAAGGATCTGAACCAATACGGTGCGGAAAGTTTCGAGTTTTCCGTGCTTGCCGTTCTGGACAAACCGGAGCCGGGAGATACTATCGAGCAGTCTCTGGACGCACTGGAGCTGCATTGGCTGGAGAAGCTGCAGCCGTTCGGCGAACGCGGCTACAACAGTGAAAAAGGGTATCAGCGAAGCGTGGAACGGCTACAAAATCAAAGCGGGGTCGATCTTACCTGATGGAGCGCAATCAGGGCATGATCATACAGGAGAGAAAAAAGGTCGGCATCCTGATCTTCGACGATGCAAATAGATGTGCTTGACAAGCGATGATAAAACATTCATACTGACCGGTATGAAAGATCCCGAACGCACACGAAGCATCATACTCAAGGCAGCCTTCCAGGAAGTGCACCGCAAAGGCTTCAAGGCTGCCAGCCTCAGTGATATCCTGGCCCGCACCGCTCTCACGAAGGGTGCGCTGTATCACCATTTCCCCAACAAGAGCGCCCTTGGGCATGCCTTGCTGGATACCATCGAGAAGGGAATCATCCATCGCTGGATATCCCCTCTCCGTGAAAATTCCGATCCCCTTACCTGTTTGCAAAAGATCACCCGAGACGCCGTGGAGGTAATGTCGTCGGAAGAGGTGGAACTCGGATGCCCTCTGCACAATCTAGCCCAGGAAATGTCGAGTATCGATGAGTCTTTTCGTATAAAAGTGGCGTCAATTTACGAGTCATGGCGCGACGGCATAGCGCAAGCACTGGAGGAAGGACAAAAGAACGGGGTCGTGAGCCCACGGATCGATCCCACCGGGACCGCCCTGTTCTATATCTCCGTCTTGTCCGGCAGCCGTGGGCTTGCCAAGAACGCCCGTTCATCGGAAATTCTTTATTCCTGCATCAAGAGCCTCTGTGATTACTTGGAGACGCTACGGGACTGATATATTTTTTTAATTCATTGCATACCGACCGGTTTGCATGATTGTGGGTTTGCACTTATTTCGCGAATTTTACCATCCCCGAGGATGAACACACCCCGGCATAAGGAGGAAACATCATGGCACGCATCGGCATCATCACCTGTTCCAACATGACCAACGATCTGGCTTGCACCTCATTCAAGTGCCTGGAGGACAGCCATGCCGGCAAGGGGACCTTTGCCCACTATGCCGGACGGGGCGGAGCCCAGGTCGTCGGCATCATCAGTTGCTCCGGCTGCCCGACCCTGATCGCGCCGGAAAAGATCGTGCGCCGCGTCCGGACGCTGGTGGCGAGCGGCGTAGACGCCATCCACTTTGCCAACTGTCTGGAAAAGCTCTGCCCCTTCAAGAAGAAGTACATGAGCATCCTGCAGGCGGAATTTCCGGAAACCGAATTTGTGAACGGCACCCATGAACCGCTATCCGAAGAAATGGAAGCAAACGTGGGCCTGTTTGTCCGCGAAGGGCTCTGCCAAAGGCCCACCTCGATGGCTGATTTGCTGGAAAGCAGAAACCGCCGGGGGCAGGGCGAATGAGGTGAAAGAGCCGACATAAGGTATCGCTTCAACCACTCAACCCAACTCCAAAAATGTAAAGGATGACAGTAAATTTCCTCCTTGACAAACTTGCTTAGCTGGCTAAATATATGCTTGCTAAATAAATCGTCGAGGTCATCCGGATGTTCGATATCGTAGATCTGCCTGATAGCAGTACCATTGCCAAGCTGGCACAGCGCTACCCCATGCTTGAGATCCCGGCGCTGGAGACATGGCTGACCCTGATGCGGGTTTCCGGCGACTGCCAGAATGATCTGGACCAGTTTCTAGCCCGCCACAATCTCTCCCAGCGCAAGTTCTTTGTGCTGATCCTGCTGATGCGCAACCCGGACGGGCTGAAGGTATCGCAACTCGCCGCGGGGACCGGCGTCTCTTGTCCCACCATGACTGGCGTGGTGGACGGCCTGCTCAATGCCGGGCTGGTGACGCGGGAAACGGACGAGCAGGACCGGCGAATTTTTGTGGTGACCATCACCACTGTCGGACAAGAGCTGCTGGATCAGGTTTTGCCACAGCACTACCAGAGGGTCAGCCGGATTATGTCCATGCTTGACGAAGCGGAACGGACACAGTTGAACGGGCTTTTGGCCAAGATTCGCTCCGGGCTGGACACAGCCCGCACCGCAGACGCAGAAGGAGATTGAACATGGAACAGAGCCAAGGCGCTGCAACTGATCCCGGATCTCCGTTTCGAGCTGCTTACAACGCTTGTCGGCGTTAACAGTATCACCAGCGAAAACGAACGATACGAACTGAAAGACAAAGTTTTCTACCTGCATGCTCCTGACGGCATCGGCAGGTCCAAACTGGGCGCAAATGCCGGCTGTGTCCTGCCTGGTTACGAAACCATGGGATACGCATCATGAATCGGGATCTACAATGAACAAATCCGAACGGCTCTTTCAACTGGTTACGTTGCTCCGCTCCCGGCGCACCGCCATAACGGCGGAAGCCATTGCGGAGGCCATGCAGGTCTCGGTGCGCACGGTGTATCGGGACGTGCAAGCGCTTGTCCTTTCCGGGGTCCCCATCGAAGGGGAACCGGGGGTCGGCTATCTCATACGTCCCGGCCAGCACCTGCCGCCGCTCATGTTCACCCCCGATGAGTTACAGGCGCTGATCGTGGGAAGCCGCATGGTGCAGGCGTTCACCGATAAGGATTTGGCGCGGGGAGCGCGCAGTGCGGAATTGAAGATCAGGTCCATTCTGACGGAGCCATTGCAACGGCATGCGGAACAGCAGCCGTACCGTATACCGATACTGGAGAGCGACGACGGCCTGCGCGAGGTCCACGGGAAACTCCGCCGGGCCTGCGAGCAACGGCAAAAAGTCCGCGCGGTCTACCTGGACGAAAAGGAGGAGAAAACCGAGCGGATCATCTGGCCGCTGGGGATAGTCGGCTGGACCGGGAAATGGACTCTGTTGGCTTGGTGCGAACTGCGCCGGGATTACCGGAACTTCCGTTTCGACCGCTTTGAGGCGTTGGAACTGCTTGAAGAGTACTTCGCTCTCGTGGACGACATCAGCATTACCCACTATCTGCAAAGCGTTGTCGGGATGCGTGATCCGGGTTAGGCGATGGGGCTGCCCGACACTACTGACAGGTTCTGACAGTAGTGTCGCGTAGTGTGGGATTTGTGAGCTGATGCTCGCAAATCAATCTCAAAGGAGAACGAAGATGAGCGTAAAACCGATTCCCGAAGGATACCACACCTTAACCCCTTTCCTGACAGTCCCTGGCGCAGTAGAGTTGATTGACTTCTTGAAGATGGCCTTCTATGCCCGTGAGAAGGAACGGATTATGATGCCCAATGGCTCCCTCGCTCATGCCGAGGTGTGGATCGGTGACTCTATCATCATGCTGGGTGAGCTGACAGGTGATTGCGTGCCGATGCCGGGCTCATTCTACCTGTACGTGGATGACATGGATACCGTTTACAAGCGCGCCCTGGAGGCGGGAGCAACCTCCACGATGGCACCGGCCGATCAGTTCTGGGGCGACCGTTTGGGTGCTGTGAAAGACCGGTTCGGCAACGTATGGAACCTGGCAACACATGTTGAGGATGTATCAGCAGACGAGTTGCAGCGGCGAATGGCGGCGCGCTTCGCACAATAAGATACGGCGAATGCGTTGAACGCCTGCATTAATAGTATCGTGTCTCCAAAATTCGCTTTCGAATAATGGAGACACGACCTTTACTGGGCAAAGGAAGATCTGATCATGGTAAGAGAATACAAGTTCAGGGCCTGGGGGCCAAAAAGTAAATGCATGTGGCCATGGGAAGAGATAACTGAGTTGCCCATAAGTGCTCTTGCCGGAGAATCCGGGGAATTCCGGTATATGCAGTTCACCGGACATTGGGACAAGAATGGCAAGGAAATCTATGAAGGGGATATCGTGGAGGCAGCCAGACAAGGTGAACATGCTGTCTGCGAAGTGCGATGGGGAAAGGAGTTTGCCGGGTTTGTTCTGTATCGAGAATCTGGCGGCATTCCCTGGAGCCTGTCGGGTAGTGGTGACGCGGATTCCACGGAACAGTCGGTTGAAGTTATCGGCAATGTTTACGAGAATGCCAGCCTCCTCGACAAGAGTGGCCTCTTGTGTCGAATCACCGATGCCGTTATGATAGATGAACTCAGCTACCCGGCACCTGGAGGAACCAATGGAAAATGCCGCAACGGTTAACCGCTGCGCCTGGGCGGGCAGTGACCTGCTCTACCGGGAGTACCACGACCGGGAATGGGGCGTACCGGTTCACGACGACCGGCTGCTGTTCGAGTTCCTGACCCTGGAGGGCGCCCAGGCCGGGCTCTCCTGGATAACGATTCTCAGGAAACGCGAGGCCTACCGCGCCGCCTTTGCCGGATTCGATCCCGAACTGGTGGCCCGTTTCGATCAGGCAAGCGTGGCAGAACTGCTGACCAACGCCGGCATCGTCCGCAACCGCTTGAAGGTGGAGTCGGCGATAACCAATGCCCGTGCCTTTCTGAAAGTGCAAGAGGAATTTGGCTCTTTCGATGCCTACATGTGGCGCTTTGTGGACGGTCGACCGATCCGGAATGCCTGGCGCAGTATCAAGGATGTCCCGGCTAGTACGCAGGTATCGGATGCCATGAGCCGCGATCTGAAGAAGCGCGGTTTTCGCTTCGTGGGGACCACAATCTGCTATGCCCATATGCAGGCCGTCGGCATGGTGAATGACCACACTGTCGACTGTTTCCGCTGGCAGGAACTGGGGGGATGCTGCGACGAAGGAAGCCGACAAGAGTGAGACAGCCGTGAAAGGAGCGACATAAGCTGCACAAACGAAACTATTCAGCATATCCCGGGAGCGTAGGCTTCTAGCCTGCGTTTCAAGCGGGTTTATCGCTTGAACATGTGTTCAGTTCAAACTTATCAGGCTGATGAAACTTCGCCTGAAGACAGGCAGGATGCCTATCCTCCGACGTCAAAACATATACGCTGAATAGTTACGCATAAACAAGGGAGGATAGAGAGATGCATCATGAACTACGCCGCACGGAACGAGGTGTCACCGAACCGGAAGCGAGGGAACTCTTGGAGCGCGGCGAATACGGAATACTCTCCACCTGCGGCCTCGCCGGCCAGCCGTACGGTATTCCGCTCAGCTACTGTGTGATGAACAACGCCATCTACTTCCATTGTGCCGTGGAAGGTCACAAGCTGGAGAACATTGCCGCCGACAGCAGGGTGTCGTTCTGCGTGGTGGGAAAAACCGAGGTGCTGCCGGACCAGTTTGCCACCAGGTACGAAAGCGTCATCATCTCCGGCAGTGCGGCAGAGGTTTTTGACGGGGAAAAGCTGCAGGCCCTGGAAGGGCTCCTGGCGAAGTACTCTGCCGGATTTCATGCGGAAGGACTCCAGTATATCGCCGCACAAGGTGGGCGGACCAGGGTGTTCGGGATCGGCATCGAGGCCATCTGCGGCAAGGCACGTCGATGATGGCAATATTATAATCAATCAAGGAGGAAGCAGATGAAAAGAATCGTCGCATTATCCACGCTGGCCCTGACCCTGTTGTTCGTCCAGACCGCCTTTGCCGAATTGACCAAACTGGCGGATAACGTCTACGCCTACGTAGGCGTCAAAGACGCCTCGCCTGCCCGCAGCTTTGCCGCCAACGCCGGGATCGTCATCGGCCGGGACGGCGTGCTGGTGGTGGATACCCTGATCTCGGCCAAGGAAGGGGAGCGCTTCCTGGCAGATATCCGCAAGGTGACCGACAAGCCGATCAAGTATGTGGTCAACACCCACGCCCACCTGGACCACGCCTTCGGCAACTGTGTCTTTGCCAGGCTGGGCGCCACAGTGATCTCCCATACGGCTGACCGCAAGCTGCTGGAGCGGGTGGGCGCAGACACCCTGAAGAACATCGGTAATTTCGGCCTGAAGCCGGAGGATATGGCCGGCACCGAGATCGTCTACCCGGCCCTGACCTTCAGCGATCGTATGCAGATCGATCTGGGTGACGAGGCGGTGGAACTGATCCGCGTGGCGCCGTCCCACACGGAGGGGAGCGTGGTAGTATATGTCCCATCCAAAAAGCTGCTCTTTGCCGGCGACATCCTCTTTACCGACTTCCACCCCTTCCTGGCCGACGGCGACATTGCCGGCTGGACCAGGACCATCGATGCCCTGCTGACCATGGACGTGGAGCGGATCATCCCCGGCCATGGCCCGCTCTCCGGCAAGAATGATCTCAAGGAGATGAAGGCGTATCTGTTGCTGTTCGACAGCAAGGCGCGGGAACTGGCGGCTACGTCGCAGGATGTCGATGCCATTGCGGCAGAGTTGAAGAAGGTCCTGCCGAAGCGCTCCATGGCGGAGTGGATGATCGCGTACAATGTGAAGAGCAGGTATCTGGGGAAGAAGTGAGCTACTGTGTAGCAGACGGCTGCAAAACCTCGCTTGATGTCGAGACGCAAAAGAATCTGCCGCCGTTGTCATATTTCAAGTCGTATTACAGATAGGCTATCCAACTGCATCGGAGGGAATCTCATGGAAACATTGGAAGCGATCAAAACAAGAAGAAGTGTGCGAAGATTTTCAGATCAACCGGTGGAGCCGGAAAAACTCCAGGCGGTGACCGGAACCCAAATATTGTATTTCACGCAACGACGCGACGACGCAACGTTTTAAAACCTAGTGCACTGTAACATCTAAACCCCCTCCCCAGCCCTCCCCCTCCTGGGGAGGGAGACTAGCGCTCCTCCCCCAAGCGGGGGGAGGTTGGGAGGGGGGCAGGTTGCGAAACATCAAGTGTTACGTGGTACTAGCACAAACACTGTAATTTGTGTCCCGTGTGAAGTGGTTGCGTTTTTCGCATAATCTTCAAGTTTCATAATCAATTACAGGTTGTAGGTTCTAGGCGGATTTCCGCTGAAGTCGGCAATTGTCGCGACAGCGTCTGCGAGGTAAAACACCTCAAATGCCGGATTGGCCGGGCTGTCATAGATGGACTTCACCAGGGGGCTCGCCTCCAGAACCTTTGTCTTCAGCGTAAGATCATCGGAAAAAACCACCTTCCCCTTGAGACGCAGCCACGAGAAGTTTTCGCCGGAGGCGCACAGTTCAACATGGGGTTGCTTCTGCACTTCCTTGAATACCTCTTTTTGATTGGATGTGCAGAAACAGAGCTTTCCACCGTCTTCCATCATGAACTGGAAGGGCCTGACCTTCGGCTTGCCGTCGATTCCGACTGTGGCGAAATACTGAATCTGACTTTTCGTAAGGAAATCAACAACCTCTTTCATGACTCTCTCCTTTAACTTTTATTCTCAGTTACGGCTTGTTGACAACAATAGATGGTAATAGTATTGTTCGCAAGTAGGCACCTTTTTGTTATATAGGAACCTTTTGGATACTATTGTTTAGTTCAAAGGGAAGAGGTTGACATGAACTGGGATGTGTATAACGAGAAATGTCCGACAAGAATTGTGCTGGACCGGATCGCCGATAAATGGACCGTTCTCATCGTGGTCGCGCTTGAAAACGGTACGAAGCGGTTTGGAGAGCTGCGACGGGAGATAGGTGGGGTGTCGCAAAAGATGCTGACCCAGACACTGCGCGGACTGGAGCGGGACGGACTTGTGACCCGTGTGGTGTATGCCTCCGTGCCGCCGAAGGTGGAGTATTCCCTTACCGAACTCGGGCGAACACTGGTGCATATATTCGAGTCGGTACGTGAGTGGGCGGAGCGCAACATTGAAGATGTGTTAAAAGCTCAGGGTGACTACGACACCAAGGCTGCGTCTGAGGCTCCTGACGAATGAACGTTGCAGGTACAAAAACGATGTTTGAAAAAACCTGAATCACCGCGTATGATGGCAGCCAACATCTGATTGGGGAGAAGCGGAATGACAGTTTGGTTCATGTATATCGCCCTTGGGGCGTTCGCAGGGGTACTGGCCGGCCTGCTCGGTGTCGGTGGCGGTCTGGTGATCGTGCCGGTACTTACCTTTATTTTCACCGCCCAGCACCTGCCGGAGGGGCACATCCTCCATCTGGCCCTCGGCACCTCCCTGGCCAGCATCATGTTCACCTCGATTTCCAGCCTGCGGGCCCACCATGGGCGGGGCGCTGTTGACTGGCCCGTGGTGCGGCGCATCAGCCTTGGCATCATGGTCGGCACCTTCGGCGGCTCATGGGTCGCCGCCCAGCTTTCCACCCGCTTCCTCAAAGTGTTTTTCGTCGTCTTCCTCTACTACGTCGCCACCCAGATGCTGCTCAACATCAAGCCCAAACCGCATCGCCAGCTCCCCGGACAGACAGCGATGTTCGGCGTCGGCGGACTGATCGGCGGCGTCTCCAGCCTGGTCGGCATCGGCGGCGGCAGCATGTCGGTGCCGTTTCTGGTCTGGTGCAACGTCGCCATTCACCGGGCTATCGGCACGTCCGCCGCTATCGGCTTCCCCATCGCCCTGGCCGGGGCGGTGGGTTATGTGGTCAACGGCCTGTCGGTCACGCTTCCCCCGTACAGCCTCGGCTTCGTCTATCTCCCCGCACTGATTGGTATTGCCGCCGCCAGCATCGCGACCGCCCCGTTTGGTGCAAAGTTGGCGCACAGCCTGCCGATTGATAAATTGAAGAAGATTTTTGCCCTGCTGCTGATCGTGATGGGGACCAAGATGCTGCTGAGTCTGTTTTGATGGAGGCTCGGCGCACTTCTCATGGATAACGCTGAATGATAAACACTGCCGCATCTCCAGTATGTAATTTTGTGCTCCCTCAACACAAGGCGGCTGAAGTGACAGGAGATTATCGGATTGGGGAAATCTTCTATCGTCGGAGAATGAAGAAGACTCGAAGAAATTGCGGCTTTCCATAAGGACCGGCAGACCCGCCGGACAAGTAAAAGTGGACAGGCTTTTGAACACAGCAACCAAAAAGTAGCCTGTCCACTTGAATCCTCACCGACATCAGTTACTATTGCCGCAGTTTCTTTATGCTTTTCAGTTGACAGGTGAACCATAGAATGTCTCCTTAGGGCGCTCGTGAGAATGATGGTAAAATCGTTACATAATATCAATTTTGCTCAATCAGCCTTCTCGATTCATCTGTTGGCCATTACTGCTGTCTTGATGGTATTGCTTTCAAATATTTCCCCTGCACTTGCATCTTGTGGTAATCCGCCATTAGCGGATGTTGACTGGAGCCATTGTGATAAACGCACTGCCAATCTGACTGCTGTCAATCTCATGATGGCCAACCTGAGTTATGCTGATCTGTCCGGTGCCAGCTTGAATAGTGCCAATTTGGAAGTGGCCAATCTGAGTCATGCTAATCTGTCCGGTGCCAGCCTGTCCGGGGCGGATCTGGAAGGAGCAGATTTCAGGGGAACCATCCTGGCCAATGCGAATCTTACCGGAGTGATCGGTCTAACGGACGCACAACTGCTTCAGGCTTCCAATCTGCAGGGGGTGAATCTTTCAAACTTCGATCTCAGCGGATTTGACCTGAGTTCCGTTAACCTGACCAAAGCCAACCTTGCCAATACCAACCTCACCAATACCAACCTTACCAATACCAACCTGACAGAAGCTAACCTGAACGGTGCCAACCTGAAAGGAGCCAAACTGCAAGGAGCCATCCTGAACAAATCCGTCCTGGTGGGAGTGAATAACGTAACAAGCGCCCAATTGCGCAGTGCCGACAATCTGCTGGGTGTGAATCTTTCAGGGCTCAACCTGAGCAGATTTGATTTCAGTTCCCGCGACTTGACCGGGGCCGATCTGTCCAAGGCAAGCCTGGAATCAGCCGATCTGGGCTTCTCAGCTAATCTGACCGGAGCAAACCTGACCGGAGCGAATCTGACTTACGCCAACCTGGCCAACGCCAACCTCACCGCTGCCATCCTGATTAAAACAAACATTACGGAATACCAGCTTTGCAGTGCTGCCATCTTGAAGCGGGTAAATCTTTCCGGTCTCAACTTGAGCAACTTTGATCTGAATTCATTGAATCTGGCCGAAGCCACTCTTGACAACACCAACTTTTCCGGTGCCAACCTCTCCGGAGCCGACCTGACCAATGCCAGCCTGGCCAACGCCAGCCTTTCCAAAGTAAATTTTGACGGAGCCGTGCTGACCGGAGTGACCAATTTGAAAAGTGATCAACTGCGCAGAGTTTCCAATCTGCAAGGAGTGAATCTTTCCGGCATGGATCTCAATAAATTTGATCTGAGATCCCATAATCTAACAAGCGCCAACCTTACCAAAGCCAATCTGGTATCAGCCAACCTCTCCAAGGCCAATCTGACCAATGCAAACCTGACGGAAGCAGACCTGACAAATGCAAATCTGACAGACGCAAACCTGACGGAGGCAAACCTGAAAGATGCAAACCTGAAAGATGCAAACCTGACCGGAGCGATCGGAGTAACTGCTGAACTCCTGAACGCTACCAAACCCGATAGTTTTAAGCCTGCAACAAAAAGTAGCCTGTCACCTTAAATTCTCAAGAGTGTGCCCAAGCGGTTTAGTTCAACACCAGTTTATGCGGTGCCCCGCTTCGCTACGCACCGCATAAACTTTATTTGGTTGGAAAGATAAATTATGGAAAGAACCATAAACAACAGAAGCCAAGTGTTGGAACAGATATCGAAGGAAGCATCACTGTCGCCTGCCGGTGAGGAAACCATCAACCCGTTGAAAAGCCAAAGGACAAACCATATGGAAAACGCGCAACGCAAGACCATTATCAAAGAAACCTTCAATACCGTCTCCGAAGCATACGACAACAAGGCGCTCCGTTTTTTTCCCGAAAGCGCCAAATACCTTGCATCCACCTTATGCCTGCACGGTAATGAACGGGTAATCGATATTGCGACCGGTACGGGCAACGCCGCGTTGGCGCTATCCGCGTATCTTCCGCACGGCTCTGTGAAAGGGATTGATTTCTCTTCGGGAATGCTGGCGCAGGCACGAAAAAAAGCCGAGTTACAGAATGTCCGAAATGTCGAGTTCCTCGAAATGGATATGCAGGATATCGATCTTGCCGAGGCCCGATTTGACGTGGCAACGTGCGCTTTTGGAATCTTTTTCGTCGAAGACATGGATACCCAGCTTGCGCAGATCGCTGCACTGGTCAGGGACGGCGGGACAATTGCCATCTGCAATTTCCAGGAGAGCTACTTCAACCCGCTCAGAGACCTCATGATAAAGCGGCTGACCGATTACCATGTTCAACTGCCACCCCAGACCTGGAAGCGGATCGCCACTGAGGCGGGATGCAGAGAGCTTTTCGAGAAGGCGGGCATTCGGGATATCAGGGTGGAACAGAAGAACATGGGCTATTATCTGGCAGACGCGAGCGAGTGGTGGGATCTGATCTGGAACGCCGGTTTTCGCGGTATGCTGAAGCAGCTTCAGCCGGATGTTCTGGAGCGCTTCCGGCAGGAGCATATGCAGGAAGTTGCCGAACTCGCGACCAAAGATGGTATATGGCTTGATATAGGCGTGCTCTACACAATTGGAACAAAATAGAACCTGAAAATGGGGTCGTCTGTCTCGGTCGTTCCCGCGTTACACTCAAAATACATTGTCAGAGTAATTGCAAATTTACCTTGTAATTTTGCAGCGGTAAACACGCTCAAGCAATAGTCGACTTGCGCAAAAACGTTTGGGGCGTTCCTGACTGGTATCTGTTTTGGTCGTTGTAGCGGAGGCAAGTCATGGGGGGGGATGGGGGATGCCATTCAGGCATCCCTTTTTTTGCGCAATGGGGTACAATAATATTTTTCCGGGAACCTTTGCGGCGATCCGGCGTATATAAAGTTAGAAACGAAACAGCGGAGAGCGGATGGACGATGACATCATAATCAAGCGCATTCAGGACGGAGACGTCGATGCCTACGCCCTGCTTGTCCGGAAGTACCACCGCAACCTGCTTGCGTTCATCTTCCGTATCGTCAGAGACTCTCATCTGGCGGAGGATATCGGCCAGGAGGTGTTTCTGAACGTATATAAGGACCTGCCGCGCTTCGACCTCGGCCGTGGAACCCCATTTCCGGCCTGGCTCTGTATCGCCGCACGCAATCAGTGCATCAGCGAGTTGCGGAAGCAGGGGCGGACGGAACTCGTGCCGGTGGAACAGATTTATCAGCTCGACGCCGGTGGGGAAACAGCGGAGGCGGCGCTGATCAGGCGGGAAGAGCATGAAGCGCTGGCGGCCACATTGGCGGAGCTTCCCGAGCCGTTCCGCTCAACCATCCTCATGAGCCTGCAAGGGGCAACGCTTGACGATATTGCCCGCAGCTGCGGCGTGCCGCAGGCCACGGTAAAGACCAGGCTGTTTCGGGCCAAGGAAAAGATAAAGCTCTTGCTGAAAGAAAGTTTCGGAGGTGTCGGCCATGAACGAAGAATTTAAGCCTTCTCCCGATTTCGTAGCAAAGGTTATGGCGCGGGTTCATGCCTATGAGGCGGAAAAAATCTCATTCGTTGAACGGTTTTTCTGGTCCCGTCCGCTGCGCTATGCGTTGGCGGGCGGTGGAACCGTCTTCGGCATACTCAAGGCGGTACCGGTATTCTGACAACCTGTGCGACCCATCACAACCAGAAAGCGAAAGGATTAATCACATGACTGACGCAACCGCAACCGTGCCCCTGAACGAGGCCACCACCAAAGTAAAATCCAAGTTCCGTGAATATGCCGAGTCGATCATCTGGGCGATCGTCCTGGCGTTCATCATCAGGTCCTGCGTGGTGCAGGCCTTCAAGATTCCGTCCGGCTCCATGGAGAATACACTTGCCATCGGCGACCATCTTTTCGTGAACAAGTTCATCTACGGCATCAAGCTCCCCTTTACCGATACACGGATATTGAAGCTCCGCGACCCGATGCGCGGCGACGTGATGGTGTTCGAATACCCGGAGGATCGCTCCAAGGATTTTATCAAGCGGGTGATCGGCGTTCCGGGTGACGAGATCCTTGTGCGGGACAAGCGTGTGTACGTGAACGGCGTGCTTTACCAGAATCCCCACGAAGTCCACAAGGAAGCGGCGGTTTTGTCTCGGGATATGACCCCGCGAGACAATTTCGGACCGGTGCGGGTCCCGGCCAGATCCTATTTCATGATGGGGGACAACCGGGATCGCTCCTATGACAGCCGCTTCTGGGGATTCATCAAGGATAGCGACATCAGGGGGAAGGCGTTCATCAAGTACTGGTCATGGGACCAGGCTTCGTGGCGGGTTCGCTGGGGGAGCATTGGGCGGTTGATAGAGTAGGCTCTGGGCGGGGAAAACGTATGACTGATCCGGACTATATCCGCTTTGGTGCTTTTGCTGTCGTGTTTTCTATCATGGCATCCTGGGAGATATTGGCTCCCCGCCGTCCTCTCATCGCGTCAAAAGCCTTCCGCTGGTTCGGCAATTTAGGTGTATTGGCCATCGATACCGTGCTTGTCAGACTGGTTTTTACTGTGCTGCCGATAGAAATGGCCCAGAGGGTACAGGGGGCAGAGTGGGGCATCCTGAATATCGTCTCGCTGCCCTATTGGCTGAAGGTGCTGATCGGCATAATCTTACTCGATTTCAGCATTTATCTTCAGCACGTGATGCTCCATGCGGTTCCGGTCTTCTGGCGGCTGCACATGATGCACCACGCCGATGTGGATTTCGACTTTACCACCGGGGTACGCTTCCACCCGATTGAAATTTTGCTCTCGATGGTCATCAAGCTTGCCGCAGTTGCCTTAATCGGCCCACCTGCCTTTGCCGTCCTGCTCTTCGAGGTCTTGCTCAACGCCACATCCATGTTTAACCATGGAAACGCTCGCCTGCCTCTGGCCGTTGACAGGTTCCTCCGCCTGATTGTCGTGACGCCGGATATGCACCGGGTTCACCACTCCGTGGTAGCAATGGAGACCAACAGCAATTTCGGATTCAATTTCCCCTGGTGGGATCGCATTGCAGGAACCTACCGCGCTCAGCCGAGTGCGGGGCACGAAGGCATGACAATCGGCCTTTCCCAGTTTCAGGGGGTAAAGAGGCAGACGCTTCCATGGATGCTCGTCCTTCCCTTCAGAGGCAAGAGAAAATAAAAGCGGGTCTAGGAGTCTGTCGGACTTAGGAATGGCGCCAGTGGTAAGGAGCGCTTTGCGGGCAGAAAACGGCGCACTGGGACCATAACGGATGATCTGCCAGTGAACAGGCACCTGTTCGGGGTGAAGCGAAGCCGGCAAAGAATGTATTGACAAAAAAATTCAAAGAAGTAATTATGGAATGAATATTCATTCCATATTGGGAGTATTACATGACAAAGCCAGACAAACGTGACGAGATAGTCCGTGCTGCTTTGGAACTTATTGCCGAGCAAGGTTTCCACGGAGCCCCGATGGCGATGATTGCCGAACGGGCGGGAGTGGGGGCCGGAACGATCTACCGCTACTTCGAGAACAAGGACGTGCTCATCACCGAGCTCTTCCGGGAGGTGGAAGAGAAGCTCTACGCGGTTCTCCTTGAGGGTTACGCGACGGAAAAACCTTTCCGGGAGCGGTTTCTCCACCTCGGCACGGCGCTCTTGCACTACTTCATCGAGAACCCCCTCGATTTCCGTTACCTGGAGCAGTTCCACAACTCCCCCTACGGCGTGGCGTTCCGCCGCGACAAGATTTCGGGAAAAAAGGGTGGATGCGACGTTTTCCGCGAGCTTTTCGAGGATGGGGCCTCCCAGCAGGTGATGAAGGCTCTTCCCTTGGTCATCCTCTTTGCTCTGGCCTTCGGCCCGCTCCTGACCGTGGCGCGGGATCATATCCTTGGTTTCATTTCGCTGGATGATGCCCTCATCGACCAGACCGTGGAGGCCTGCTGGGACGGAATCAGGAGGTAGGGGCGGGAACGACCCCGGTAAAGTTTTTTGCCCGCCACAGCAGAATGAATATTCATTCATATTAGTTTGACCGGCAGTGGCATGACGTCAAATATGCTGCAAAAGGATGACGCGATGACCATATTTGTCGCATTCGTAATAGCCGTCTGGGCGCTGATCGCCATCATCGCCTTCGTAAGAAAAGACAAGTAGCCGGCCGATCGGCCGGCAATTTCTTCAAACCATGAGGTGCATATGCAAAACAATTGCAGAGCCAAACTGATCATTGTCGCGGGGCTTCTGGTTACCGGAGTAATGGTGACCGGATGCGGTAAGAAAACCAATGCCGGTGGCCCGCCGCCAAGCGGCCCGCCCGAGGTGGGAGTGATTGTTGTCCAGCCGAAGAGCGTGTCGCTTACTACGGAATTGCCGGGCCGCACTTCGCCCAACCTGATTGCAGAAGTGCGCCCCCAGGTGGGGGGAATCATCCAGAAGCGCCTGTTCACCGAAGGGTCCGATGTGAAAGCGGGCCAGGTGCTCTACCAGATCGATCCCGCCACCTACCAGGCCGCCTTCGCCAGCGCAAAGGCAGCCGAGGCCCGGGCCGAAGCAAATCTCGTCCCGGCCAGGCTGAAGGAGGGGCGTTTCCATGATCTGGTGAAGATCAAGGCGGTGAGCCAGCAGGACTATGACGACGCCAGTGCGGCACTCAAGCAGGCCGAGGCCGATCTGGCCTCCAGCAAGGCCGCGGTGGAAACCGCCCGCATCAACCTGGCCTATACCAAGGTAACCGCCCCCATCTCCGGGCGTATCGGCCGTTCGACGGTGACCAATGGCGCCCTGGTAACCGCCAGCCAGCCTGCAGCGCTGGCCACCATCCAGCAGCTCGATTCCATGTATGTGGATGTCACCCAGTCCAGCGCCGAGCTGTTGAAGCTGAAGCAGAACCTGGCCAAGGGGCTGCTGAAAAACAGCGGCGCCAGCCAGGCGCGGGTCAAGCTGGTGCTGGAGGACGGCAGCGCCTATCCGCTAACGGGCACCCTGAAATTCTCCGAAGTGACCGTGGACCAGAGCACCGGCTCCATCACCCTGCGGGCGATCTTCCCGAACCCGAAGCAGACCCTGCTACCGGGGATGTTTGTCCGCGCAATCCTGGAGGAGGGGGTAAACGATAACGCCATCCTCGTCCCGCAGCGCGGCGTGACCCGCAATCCGCAGGGTGAGGCCATGGTCATGGCGATAGGGGCCGGGGAGAAGGTAGAGCCACGCCCCATCAAGGTTGTCCGGACGGTTGGCGACAACTGGCTGGTGAGCGACGGGTTGAAGGCGGGGGATCGCGTCATACTGGAGGGGCTGCAGAAGGCGAAACCGGGGACGCCGGTCAAGGCCGTGCAGTTCGTAGCCAAGCCCGCTGCACCGGCTGCCGTTGCGGTAAATAAATAATCAGACCGATCGGTCGGATCAGTAGGATCGGACCGATTATTTCAAGGAGCTTTCCATGTCCAGGTTCTTCATAAACAGACCCATCTTCGCCTGGGTCATCGCCATCGTCATCATGCTGACGGGCCTTCTGGCGATCAAGGCGCTGCCGGTCTCCCAGTACCCTCCCATCGCGCCACCGCAAATCTCCATAAACGCCATGTATCCGGGGGCGTCGGCCCAGACCGTGCAGGACACGGTCACCCAGGTCATCGAGCAGAAGATGAACGGGATCGACAACCTCCTCTACATGTCGTCCACCAGCGACTCGGCCGGGGCGGTCGCGATCAACCTCACCTTCAAGGCGGGTACCGACCCGAACGTGGCCCAGGTGCAGGTGCAGAACAAGCTCCAGCTCGCCACGCCGCTCCTCCCCCAGGTGGTGCAGCGCCAGGGGATACAGGTGGTCAAATCGACCCGAAACTTCCTGTTGATCGCCGGCCTCGTCTCCGAGGACGGAACGCTCAGCAGGAACGATCTCACCGACTACATGGTCTCCAACATCCAGGACATCATCAGTCGGGTGCAGGGGGTCGGAGAGGTGACGGTCTTCGGCTCCCAGAACGCCATGCGGATCTGGCTGAACCCCGACAAGCTGAATAACTACAGGCTCACCCCCAACGACGTGATCACCGCGCTCCAGGCGCAGAACGCCCAGGTTTCCGCCGGCCAGCTGGGCGGCATGCCGGCCAGCCAGGGACAACAGCTGAACGCCACCATCACCGCCCGGTCGCTCCTGCAGACCTCCGAGCAGTTCGATGCCATCGTGCTCCGCACCAACCCCGACGGCTCCACGGTCAAGCTCAAGGACGTGGCCGAGAGCAAGGTCGGCACCGAAAACTACGAGATGCTGGCCCGCTACAAGGGGAAACCGGTCGCCGCCATGGCGCTCAGGCTCGCGGCCGGCGCCAATGCGCTGGACACCGCCGAGCGGGTGAAGGCGAAGATGGCGGAGCTGGAAAAGTTCTGCCCCCCCGGCGTGAAGGTCGTCTACCCCTACGACACCACCCCGTTCGTGAAGATCTCCATCGAGGAGGTGCTCCATACCCTGATCGAGGCGGTCTTCCTGGTCTTTATCGTGATGTTCCTCTTCCTGCAGAACATCCGGGCCACCCTGATCCCGACCATCGCCGTGCCGGTGGTCCTCTTGGGCACCATGGGGGTGCTGTTCGCCAGCGGTTTCTCCATCAATACCCTGACCATGTTCGCCCTGGTGATCGTCATCGGCCTCCTGGTGGACGACGCCATCGTGGTGGTGGAGAACGTGGAGCGGATCATGTCCGAGGAGGGGCTCCCCCCCCGTGAGGCGACCATCAAGTCCATGGGACAGATCACCAGCGCCCTTATCGGAATCGCCACCGTGCTGACGGCGGTCTTCGTGCCGATGGCGTTTTTCCCCGGATCTACCGGCGTCATCTACCGCCAGTTCTCCATCACCATCGTCTCCGCCATGATCCTCTCCGTTCTTGTGGCAATGATCCTCACCCCGGCCCTCTGCGCGACCCTGCTCAAGCCGGTGCCGACGGGGCATTCGCCGGGAGAGTCCGGCTGGTTCAGGGGGTTCTTCCGCCGGTTCAACAGACTGTTCGACCGCAGCAGGGGACGGTACGAGGGGCTCGTCAGCCGCTCGTTCGGGAAGCCGGTGCGCTACCTGGTCATTTACGGAACCATCGTCGCCGTGATGGTGGTACTCTTCGTACGACGCCCCACCGCCTTCCTTCCGGACGAGGACCAGGGGTTCATCATCTGCCAGGTGCAGCTCCCGGCCGGGGCGACCCAGGAACGGACTCTGAAGGTGATCGAGCAGCTGGAGCAGCACTTCCTGGAGAAGGAGACAAAGGCGGTCGATTCGCTGATCACGGTTGCCGGCTTCAGCTTTGCCGGCCGCGGCCAGAACATGGGGCTTGCCTTCGTCAAGCTCAAGGACTGGAAACTCCGGCAAACCCCAGATCTCAAAGCGCAGGCCGTCGCCGGCCGGGCAATGGGGGCCTTCTCCAGGATCAAGGACGGGATGGCTTTCGCCTTTGCGCCGCCGGCGGTGATCGAACTGGGAATGGCCAACGGCTTCGACTTCCAGCTGCAGGACCGCGGCGGGATGGGGCACGACAAGCTGATGGAGGCGCGAAACCAGCTCCTCGGCATGGCAATGAAAAACCCTAAGCTGATGGCGGTCCGCCCCAACGGCCAGGACGACACCCCGCAATTCAAGCTCGACATCGACGACGTGCGCGCCGGCAGCCTGGGTGTGTCGGTCACCGACATCAACAACGTGCTTTCCACCGCCTGGGGAAGCGCCTATGTCAACGACTTCATCCAGAACGGCCGGGTGAAGAAGGTCTATCTCCAGTCGGAAGCGAAATACCGGATGGTGCCGGAGGATATCGGCAAATGGTATGTCCGCAACAACCGGGGGGAGATGGTCCCCTTCTCCGCCTTCGCCACACCCCGCTGGCAGTATGGTTCGCCCAGACTTGAGCGCTACAACGGCATCCCCTCCATGGAGATCATGGGACAGGCAGCGCCAGGGGTGAGTACCGGCGAAGCGATGCTGGAGATGGAGAAAATGGCGGCCCAACTCCCGCAGGGGATCGGCTATGAATGGACCGGCCTCTCCTACGAGGAGAAGAAGGCGGGGGCCCAGGCGCCGGCGCTCTACGCCATCTCACTCCTGGTGGTGTTTCTTGCCGTAGCGGCCCTGTATGAAAGCTGGACCATCCCCTTCGTCAACCTGCTGATGCTGCCGCTGGGGCTCGTGGGAGCGGTCACCGCGGTTTCCTTGCGGATGCTCCCCAACGACATCTATCTCCAGATCGGGCTCCTCACCACCATTGGGCTTTCCACGAAGAACGCCATCCTGATCATCCAGTTCATCAAGGACCAGATGCAGCATGGGCTTGGATTGATGGAGGCCACCCTGGCGGCGGTGAAGATCAGGCTGCGGCCGGTCATCATGACGTCACTGGCGTTCTTTTTCGGCACACTCCCCTTGGCCCTGACCAAGGGGGCCGGGGCCGGGGCCCAGAATGCCATAGGCACCGCCGTGACCGGCGGACTGCTCTCGGCCACCTTCATCGACCTGATCTTCATACCGTTTTTCTTTGTCCTGGTCTCAAGACTCTTTGCCAGGAAAAAGGGGGAAGAGCCTTCCGCAGAACCGGCAACGGCTACCCCCGCACCGGAGGGGTCTTGAGATGAACCCGACAAACCTGAACCGCGATAGAACGCAGATGACGCGGATTGAGCGGATTTACGCTGATTTGAAAACCTTTTCTGTTATGGTTTATCCGTGCAAATCCGCATTAATCAGATTTGATCCGCGTTCTATGGCTTTTGAATTTTCCATGGAGATGACAAGATGATCCGTACTACAGTTATCATTGCCGTTCTGGCCGGCGCCCTCGCCGGCTGTGCGACCATGGCCCCGAAATACACCCGCCCCGAGCCGCCCGTACCGGCTGCCTGGCCGAGCGGCCCCGCATACAAGGATGTTGCGGGGAAACCGGCTGACAAGGCGGTGGCCGACATCCCCTGGGCTGAGTTTTTCCTCGACCCGCAGCTGCGCAAGGTGGTCGCCCTGTCACTGGACAACAACCGCGATCTGCGCGTTGCAGCCCTGAATATCGAGAGGTCCCGGGCCCAGTACCAGATCCAGCGCTCCGACCTCTTCCCGAAGGTCGACGCCTCCGCCGCCGGCAGCATCCAGAGGGTGCCGGCGGACCTCTCGGGTAGCGGCCAGGCGACGGTCCGCCACCAGTACAACGTCGGCCTCGGCGTCAGTTCCTACGAACTCGATCTCTTCGGCCGGGTGCGGAGCCTCAAGGACCAGGCGCTGGAGCAGTACCTCGCCACAGAGCAGGCGCGGCGCAGCGTCCAGATCAGCCTGGTGGCCGAGGTAGCCGGCAACTGGCTCGCCCTGGCCGCTGACCGGGAGCGGTTGAAGCTCGCCAAAGAGACCCTGGTGAGCCAGCAGGCATCATACCAGCTTGTCAAGAGCCGCGTCGACGCGGGTGTTTCCTCCGCCCTCGACCTCCATCAGGCCCAGACCAGCGTAGATACGGCGCGGGTCGACATTGCCCGCTACACCACCTTCGTGGCCCAGGACGAAAACGCCCTGAACCTGGTGGTCGGCTCCCCCGTTCCGGCCGAGCTCCTCCCCGCCGCCCTCTCCGAAACGCTCACCGCCATGAAGGATGTCGCGCCCGGCCTTCCGTCCGACGTGCTGCTCCGCCGCCCCGACATTCTCCAGGCCGAGAACCTGCTCAAGGGATTCAACGCCAACATCGGCGCGGCACGGGCAGCGTTCTTCCCGCGCATCACCCTGGTCTCCTCAGTGGGCTTCGGGAGCGACGGCCTATCCGGGCTTTTCAAGGGGGGTTCCTTTGCCTGGAGCTTCGCGCCGCAGATCACACTCCCCATCTTTGACGCCGGCGCCAGACAGGCCGGCCTCAAGGTGGCGGAAGTGGATCGTGACATCGCCGTGGCCCAGTACGAGAAGTCCATCCAGACCGCTTTCCGGGAAGTAGCCGACGCCCTCGCCCAGCGGGGAACCATCGACGACCAGCTTGCGGCGCAGCAGTCCCTTACCGACGCCACGGGTGAGAGCTACAACCTCTCCCAGGCGCGCTATGAAAAGGGGGTCGACAGCTACCTGAACGTCCTCGACTCCCAGCGTTCCCTCTACGGCGCCCAGCAGAACCTGATCAGCGCGCGTCTCTCGCGGCTCAACAATCTGGTGACCCTGTATAAGGTGCTCGGTGGTGGGAGCGAGCAGTAATGCCCCTGATCAGTGAGGCGACCAGGAAAGAGTCGTAAATATAGGTTTGGGAAAGGGAAGTTATAAAGAAGCCCCGGTCGGAAACGGCCGGGGCTTCTTATTACCCGTTCGAAGCTGACGGTGCCGCAGTGCCGGGTTAGACGCGGCTTGGGCAAGTTCTCTCGACATCGGAGCAAAGTTTCAAATTGCAATATCCTTTAGCGAGCGCAAGCAAATCCCTTCATTAGCCGCAATGTGTGCCAACTCCTCGGTAAATCCGCTGCGGCTGAAGAGGACGAAGCATTCCTTGCGGCCCTCTTTACCCCATTCCACTAAAGCAGCTTTCCTTCTCAGGTCGGCCAGGATATCTATACCCACCTTGTTTACGCTCCACTTCACTTCTCCAAAGATGATGGCATTTTCGTCCTCGTTCAACCCAACAATGTCGATCTCTGCGTCCTTTGTCCACCAGCGGCCTACCTGGTTGAACTTCAGATCATCCAGGTAGCCTTTCTTCACGTAAGAGCGACAGACCTCCTCAAATGTCTGGGAAGTAAAAATATCCAGCCGCGGTTTGATCTTTTTCTCGACCAGATAATCGAGTTCGCGCTCCTCAATGAAGCTTTTGTTGGGGAAGACAAAGCAGAACCAGAAGCGGAAAAAATTGTCGTCCATGGCATAAATCCCTTTTTTGCTCTTCTCGAACGACTTCTCGGTGATCGGCACTTCCCTCCGGATAATCTTCAGGTCGGTCAGGACAGAAAGGTACTTGCCAACGATGTTCTTCTCGAAACCGGTTTCATTGATGATCTCGCTGGAGCGGGTTTTTCCCATGGAGATGGCTCGCAGGATGGCAAAGTAGTTGCGCGGTTCCCGCAGTTCTTCCCGCAGGATGAATTCCGGTTCGCTGAAGAGATAGGCCTCGGGCACCAGCATCCGGTTCCGGATGTTCGACCAGAGGTCGGCCGCAGGATCGAACCGGAGGAGATAGGCCGGGGTGCCGCCAAGCATGGCGAACATATACATGAACTCGTCATCGGGCTTATCAGGGAAAAATTTCCTTGCATGCCAATAGTCGAGCGGAGTCACGAGCATCTGCCCGGTTCTTCTGCCGAACAGGGGGGATTTGTAATCCAGTACCTCGGATTCCATCATGCCGATACTGGAGCCGAGCAAAACGAGATAAATTCCGGAGTCCTTCAGTTCTTCGTCCCAACCTTTCTGGAATATGGAGGGGACTGCCCGGTTAGCCTCGATGAGGAAAGGGAATTCGTCAATGATGACCACAGTCTTCCCTTTTCCCTTGAGATAGCGGAAGAACTCATGCCATGTGCCAAACCCACGCGACAGCAGAAATTCGTCGTTGAAAAGGAGACCGACCCTTTCCGAAAGCGCTTGCAACTGGTCCTTTTCCGTCGCCTTGTCTGCCAGAAAATAGACATGAGGGACACCTTTGGCAAACTCCTTGACGAGCGAGGTCTTGCCGACACGTCTCTTGCCGTAGAGGACAATAAACTGGGATTTCTCTTCCCGGTAACTCCTGTGCAGAAACTCAAGCTCGTATTCTCTATTTATGAATTCCACGGGCACCTCCCGGACAAGTTACTTGTAAGTAATATACTTTGGAGTAACCTTTGTCAAGGTTTCAGGGCGGCGTTCAATAATCGTGGCTGTTAAAGTAACAATCTTTGGCGCCGATAAGGATAAGATGACAGTGTCCGGATATTTCAGTCGTGGACGTATCAATGAACGCGAGGGGATCAAGGTTTTCAGGCGGCCTCACAATACATGGTCGGATATATTCTATCAAGCAGACCCAAGAGGTGCGACATGGCGATTCCGACTATACCGATTAAAGATCTTCGTAGGGAACTGAGGGCTTCCATGGGGGATCGCAACAAACTGATCAAATTGCACTCCGTTCTTACCGAATACATAAACCGCACGTATGGCGAAGAGCAAGAGATGCTTCTCAAATTCAGGCAGGAAGTAAAGAATGCCATCAACTGCCGGCTGCTTGACAATTGGTGAACCGATGAACGTCCCCACCGAATGGAATGAGGATAATCTATGAGCAAAGACCGTTACTGGCGGGCGATAAGCATCGACAGTATCTCCCCTGAATGTTTCCCCAGCGTGGCCCTGTATCTCAGGAGCGGCGGCAATTACGTGCTCTACAAAGATCCTGACAGGATGTTCACCATAGAGGACCATCTCCGTCTGGAGAGAAGTCGTACGGAGTTTCTCTATGTCCGGAGCGGCGACATGGATATTCTTAACGAATTCATGGAGAACAACTTGACGGAAATGCTCGCCAGAAACGATCTCAGCAGCACCGCCAAGGGCCGGATACTCTATCAGACATCGGTGAACTGCGTGATCGACATGTTCGAATCACCGGAAACAGCCGCCAACCTGCTGCGATGCCGTAACATGGTTCAGCATATCATGCAACATGTAGCTACGGATTCTCATGCCCTGGAATCACTCAAAACGGTAATAAGCCACAACTTCTATATCTTTGCCCATGCAGTCCAGGTAGCTGCCCTTTCCCTGCTGGTTCATGAAAAGCTGTTTGAACTGGCCCCTGACGAGATGGTCGATGTGGGAATCGGTTCTCTTATTCACGATTACGGCATGACCTTCATCTCCAGCGAGGTTCTCGAAAAGAACGATGCCCTCTCCGGTATCGAATATTACATCGTCAAGCAACACACCCAGAAAGGCTATGAGTATTTGAAACGCTGCGGAAATTATAGCGGGGTTGTGCTCAATATTGTCCGTTACCATCATGAAAGATACGACGGAAACGGCTATCCAACCGGGCTGAAGGGTGGTGATATCCCGCGAAGCGGACAAGTGACGGCGATTTGCGACGTTTACAGCGCCTTGATTATGGATCGGGCGCACCGCAAGGCGCGTTCGCATGCCGATGCAATAAAGGTCATGCGCGAGGATTCCAAAAACGGGGCCTTCAACCCGGATTTGCTCGAACATTTTGTGGCGATAATCAACGAGAGGCAGCCTGCTTAAAAGGATAATATGAGGCGAAATATCGCAAGGTTCGCAACAATGTGACCCTGCTCATTCCTTGACAGTCTACTAATCCTTACCTATACCCATAAGTAAGAATTAGTACGGAGGTAAGAATCATGCTGTCAACGGTTACATCCAAAGGACAGGTCACCATTCCGAAAGAAATTCGCGACCTCCTCCACATCCGCTTGAACGACAAGGTAGATTTTGTTCTGGATGGGGACAGGGTGCTGCTGGTGCCGGTCAAGACACTTTTGGATCTGCGCGGCCGTGCTCAATGCTCCGCTGGTAGCGCGGGCGCTTGAGCATTACGAGTCGAAAAACATAGATTTTATCGACGGCTACATTGCTGCGGTGATGGAAAAGCAGGGGATAACGGAGCTTTATTCATTTGACCGGAAACATATATCCCGGATTCAGGCGATTCCCCGGAAAGAGCCGTAAATAAAGGTTTGGGAAAGGGAAGTTATGAAGAAGCCCCGGTCGGAAACGGCCGGGGCTTTTTATTACCAGTTTTTCCGAGATGCGCAAAATAGTGGCTAAAGTCAACGTTCGGAATAAGAAGCAGGTAATCTCCTTTTGACATTGATTAAAAGCCGGCTTATATTGCGCATTAATTGGTTTTCACCTACGTGGGTGGCACTCCTGTGCACCACTTCAGCGGGGAAAAGCCTCAAACTAGGTTGTTGACGATAAACTTTTCAACATGCCAAATGGAATATTGGCCAATGTCGCTTTTACATATAATTTGATAAGTTACGTCAATGTCGTATTAAGGATCATATAGAGGTATCCAGACCTGGTTGGATGTTGGCCGGGTCTGATCAATAACGGGATACTGTATAAGGCCCCCCTTGGGCATACATTTTTTGGTGTATGCTTGGCTTTGCGAGAACCATTACTCCAAAGGGGGCCTTTATGCGATTCTACACCAAAACTCACAAGCACTACTGCGGAATT
>Ga0074193_1000372_pt1 | contig 78414 bp, 80 predicted proteins | sample EPASupsiteHSE605_FD_64523 | JGI IMG/M metagenome (GOLD analysis project Ga0074193, IMG submission 64523) | Bioremediated contaminated groundwater from EPA Superfund site, New Mexico - Sample HSE6-05 | ecosystem: Environmental > Aquatic > Deep subsurface > Groundwater > Contaminated ... | reverse complement strand
GTTGGTGTAACTTTCGTTACCCAACTGTTTGTGTACTCAAAACGAGTACCGCACATCTGGCTTATTTTAACCTTACTTACATTGTTTAGTTTTCAAAGAACACCTAGCCGTTTGTTGCGACTGGATATTATGTTAACATTTTTCTCATAACCTGTCAACATTTTCGTTTTTTCCCATTACCGCGACCGGCAACTTACTAATACTAACACACTCCGACAAGTTGTGTCAACTGTATTCGCTAAAATTCCTAAAAAAGCTCATCGCTACAGACTATATTTGCTAAATTCTTATATTTTTTGTAATGTATATTAATGAATAAATTAGGTATACTAATCTTATTCTCAACCCTCCACTTTATTTCCTTCTGACTCTCTTTTCGAGAGTCCTTTTTTTGTTTCTGGCTATTTTTTTGCAAATCAGCATTTTTCTCATCTCTTGCTACATGATCCATGACTCTTCATCTTGAATTACGATAGTTTAAAATATGTACGACTTTCCTTTTATGTATCTTATGTTTCATGTTAGTAACGAGTTCTATAAAAAACAAAGAAGAAAATTTAGAAGGTACAATCTATCATTTAATAGATCTTAGGAAACCATATAGTAAAATATATAAAATGAATTTTACAGAGATATCATTTGAAATAGCCAAAGGAGCTACGTTAATCACTAATTCACAATGGAAAAGTATGGCGTGATCGTAGCCATAATTATGAATTGTATCATGAAGTTGTAAAGTATGTAGACCAGAATCGGAAGGCGATATATGATCACAGTATAAAACAGGCAGATAAATCAGCACAAAATCTTTCATGGAATAGCACATGGAATACGATAGGGTAAACACCTTAAAATCCAATGGCAAGATGATTCCATCGGATGGGTAACAGATCTGACTGCTGATAGAGTAAAGTAAGCCCCCAGGCTTGGCTAACCCTATTAAAGGCTGATTGCATTATGCAATCAGCCTTTTGTGTTATTAAATATTATAATAAAGAGCCAAAAAACCGCCAAAATTTGCGTCATCCCCAACGCTAGTGAACGGTTATTTTATTCATTATTTTCTCCTGTATTTTCCATCGTTTCGTTAAAACTTCCGACCCTGTATCCTTCTAAATCTAATGTTACATATTTAAAGCCAAATTCCTTAAACTTATCAGATATGTCATTGAGAAGTTCCTCATTAAATAATTTACTTCTATCTTTTTTATCCACTTCAATTCTTGCCAGATTATCATGGCACCTTACCCGAACCGCCCGAAATCCTCTAGTCATCATATACTTTTCTGCGTTTTCTATTTTAATAAAATCTTCTTCTTTCAATTCATCGCCATAGGGTATTCTTGTCAACAAACATGCATAGGATGGTTTGTCCCAAGTAGCCAGTCCTAGTTCTTTCGATAAGCTTCTTATTTCCTGTTTACTTAATTGACACTCTAATAAAGGACTTCTTATCTCTAATTCCTTGAGCGCCTTTAACCCTGGTCGATAGTCACCGATATCATCAAAATTGGTGCCGTCCATCACATACAGATAGCCTTCTCTTTGTGCAATGGCTTTAATTTGACTAAATACCGCTTTTTTACAAAGATAACATCTATTTTCAGGGTTGTTTCTAATTTCATCAATAATTGGCGCCTCTACGATTTCAAACGCCACCCCCAGTTTTGCTACTAATTGTTTTGCCTCTTCAATTTCCCATTTAGGAATATAGGGAGATTGTATGGTCACAGCTTTAAGATTATCACCTAAAGCTTCCTTGGCTGCTTTTAGTAAAAATGTACTATCTACGCCTCCAGAAAAAGCCAAGATTACTTTCTCCATCTTTTTTAAACAATGAATCAAATTTATATATTTTTCATTATGTATCATCAATATTGCTCTCCAATATATTATTCTTCTTTCTTCTCACTTGTATTTTCATGACCAAGATATACCCTGAGTACATTAGGGATCTCAAGTTCTCTATGACTGATGCCATAACCAATCTTTTCTACTGTAAAATCCATCTCATCTGTAAATATTTCTACATTTGCCGCCAATATTCCTGCCCCAGTAGGTGTGGTCGTTTCAAATGGCACGATGCCCGACTTTATAGGAATATTCCTTAATATTTCAACCATTGCTAGCGCATGTATAGGGATTGTACCAAAGAATGCAAAGATAGGCTGAAAGCTCCCCATAGAACATTTTCTTATGTGAAATATCTACGCACCAACTTAGAGGTTTATAACTATCTCTATCTTTATTTTTTAGCGATCTCCACTTGATCGATCACTTCTCCAGATGGCAGAAATGACGCTAATCTTAAGATATTTTCCGTTGCTTCCAATGTCATGTAATTATTGGTTTCTGGCTGTGGGGCTACCGCCTTATCAAAAGGATGATTTATCCATATATTCGGATAGCGTACATTTCCAGCAACTCCAGTAACGATATAGAGCGGACCACGCGTATCCGGCTGGAAATTATATAAATGCTCACGACGGCGGTAAGTATGAAGATGTCCTGTAAGTACAGCGTCAATGCCAAATTGATCAAATAACGGCATCCACTGTTTGCCAATATCCGAAATTCCCGCCTGACGGTCGCCCCGATTCTGGTGTTCATAGGTCAAAACATCTTTATGCATCAACACAATTTTCCATTTTTTCTGAGTGCTTGCCATATCATTTATGAACCATTTCGTTTCTGCATCCAAAAGACCTGGCTGGAATGGTTCCATTTCGTCAAACTGCGTGTTTAAAACAATGAAATGAACCGGTCCGTAGTCAAAGGAATAAAACTGATTCCGGCGCTCGGCATCACCATTTTCCGGCAAAGAAAAGAGATGCAGATAAGCCTCTGGCATCCGCACTTTCCAGTCCAAATTATAAGTTTCGTGATTTCCTAAGACTGGCGCCGCAGGAATGGTATCGATGATACCATCCACGCCATTAAACCATGCCCGCCACTGGCTGTGATCCTCGCCGTTATCGACCAGATCGCCCATATTGACAAAGAAGGCCGCATCTGGATTGTTCTTTCTGGCTAACTGGGCAAGATTATTCCAATCATTGTAGTCACTAGACTGAGAATCTGGGAAAATTAGCGCCTTAAAGGCGCCCCCATCATCGGTATGCAAATCATGCCAATCGCTGCGTCTACTGCCATAGCCTACGCGGTATTCATATTGCGCTCCCGCTGTTAAATCATTCAACACAGCCATATGTATATAGGTCATCGTTTTCTTATCGGTAAATTCCTCATCGGTCGCCATGTTGGATTTTATATCCTTTTTGCCTTTTCTCCGATATTCTACGATAGCATCTTTTTCGGCAAGTTCCGACTGCCACATGATTGTCCGCGAATTCGAACTATCCTCCGTGATAATCTGGCGGACCGATAATACATCTATCATGTCACCGATCGACAGATAGTGCCCAGCAATCGCTTTTGCCGAGTCAACCATCTGCTGTGACCATGCTCGCATACCGGGTAGGAATGTATACAGACCAAAGGCACCTACAGTGATTCCTCCAGCAATCTTTATAAACTTTCGCCGAGAAAATCTTTTATGTTCTGTATCCATTTCCTCACACTCCATTTTTATCTTCTCTTATATATATTGCCCATCATTATGATAATTTTACCTTTTCCAGCCTTAAAATTTTCCACTTTGCACATTGAATTTGCTCCGTCTTCTTTTTCAGTCAATGCCATTTTCATATCTTGCAATTTTATAATCTAGACGTTCCATCGTTTTTTGCATATCGTCCATTCGTATCACGAGCTGTTTACGTTGCTCAATTAATAATTCTTTTCTTGCCTCAGATGTTTCCTTCCCCTGTTGAAATAATCCAACATACTCAATCAATACTTCAATCGGCAGACCCGCGCTTCGCATGCATTTAATAAATTCAACCCATCTGCAGTCTTCTTCCGTAAAATCCCTGATTCCGCTTTTATTGCGATTGACACGAGGAAGCAGTCCAATGCGTTCATAATAGCGGATTGTATCCTGTGAAATATCAAATTTTGCACTTACTTCTGTAATCGTCATATATTTTTCCCTCCAATAATAGTATATTATCTAGAGTTAACTCCAAGTCAATGCTTTTTTATACATTTCTTAAAGTTTATAAAAAAAATTACCCCTTCTTGTAGAATTACCATTCAGAAATAAACAAGAGGGAATAATAGTATGCCTAGTAAGAAGTACATAAGTCTTATGGATGTAAGGGCAATAACAATAGCCGATTATAGTAGTTTTTACCTACCATAATCGGCTATTTGACGATATAACCACAAGTAGGATATTACAACCTACTCAAATCACTAACTCATAAATTTTATCATATCCAAGCTTCTGCTCACCAATAAGCCTTTCAAGTGAAGATCTATAATTTGGATTTTCTCTCCACGCCAGACCACATCCAGCGCCAATCGCTCTTGGTAGCGGAATGATGCGACCACTCAAGCCTTCTTTTTTAGCAGCCTCTTCAAAAGCCATCGCTTCCGTAGTCGTCTGGAAGGTCACTACGCATTGTAATTCTTTGGGTCTCATAAGCTTTCTTCCTCCAGAATTTGCAAAGCACGTATGGCCTCATCTACCTCGCTGTTCGTATTAAAATGTGAAAAGCTAAAACGCACCATGCCCTGCTCCACCGTTTTAAATATCTTGTGAACCTCTGGGGCGCAGTGGGCTCCAGCCCTGGTTGCAATGCCAAAACGCTCAAAAAGTTCATCCGCGATTTCTCTTGAATCAATCTCTCTTAGGTTAAGGGCAACAACAGGAGTCCGAACGGCTCCATTAAAATCACCATATAACGTCACTCCCGGCAACTCTTTGACACCATCTACAAACCGCTTTGCCAAAGCCGTTGCTTCTTGAAAAATACGTAACGGGCCATATGCATGCAAGTAATTACAAGCTGCCAAAAGACCAATTAGACTATGGGAATTTAATGTACCAGCTTCCAGTGCAGCAGGCAAAACGCGAGGCATTTCCTGGGAAAAGCTGTCCACTCCGGTTCCTCCAACCTTAAGAGGTTCTGGCTGAACGCCATCAGCTAGACAGAGCACACCAGTCCCCTGCGGTCCTAGAAGACTTTTATGTCCCGAGCAGCACAGGGTTGATATTCCGATATTTTCCATATCAATAGGAAGTAAGCCAGCACTCTGAGAGGCATCTAAGATAAATAAAAGGTTATGCTGTTTGCAGACCTTCCCTACTTTCTCAATGTCGAGAACATTCCCGATTACATTGGAAGCATGCGTCAATACCACTGCCTTGGTTTCTGCGCGAACTGCAGCTTCTATATCTTCTATCGCAATACACCCTTTTTGATCTGCTGGAACCACTGTCAGGCTAACGCCCCGTTTCTCCATCAAATATAGGGGTCGTAATACACTATTATGTTCGAGAGCTGTGGTAATGCAATGATCACCAGGCTTTAAAAGACCTTGAATCGCAATATTCAGCCCCTCCGTAGCATTTAAGGTGAATATTACTCGTGATGGATCTCCCACATGAAATAAGTTTGCTATTGCATCCCTGGCTTGATATACTTGGCGACTGGCATCTAACGATGCGCCATGTGCGCCACGTCCACTATTTCCAATCCCCTGCAAAGCATGATAAACAGCTGTAGCTACCTCGGGCGGCTTATGAAAAGAAGTTGCCGCATGATCTAAATAAATCATAATCGATCCTCTCGTTAAATAATTTCCTTGTTTTTCTTATGGTTTTACAATCTTTGTTGCCTGTATTTGTTTCTCTACGATTACATACATATTCGTAACCGATCCTACCCCTAACTTTTCAGTCAGTCCATAATGATTTAGGCAGGTTCCACAAGTTAATATCTCCACGCCCTGAGATTCTAATAGCTTAAAATCTGCTAGCGAATCCGCTCCCTCTACTGATAGTTTTGCGCCGTTATTGTATAATAAAATGGTTTCAGGCAGATGATCCTGCTCAGTCAAAGCATAAATGAACCCCTTCATAAGGGTACGGCCTAATTTTTCATCCCCTTCTCCCATTTTATCAGAAGAAAGTACTACAACGGTCTTATCGATTCTGCTATCGGGAATACAAACTGTTTTTTCTGTTTTTTCATTGCTGGAAGCTTTCGTCACGGTCAGTGTAACAAGATAGTGATTCTCATCCTGTTTTTCCGAAGATACCTCAATATGCTTCTGCACAGCCATTTTACTTAAATTCTGTATCGCAATAAAATTGTCTACCGCTACCTCTACAGTATCTCCCTCCTGAAGTGTTGCCAATAATTTTTTAGTTTCTATAACAGGTATTGGGCATACTTTTCCTCTAGCATCTAAGGTTTGCTTCATTTTTATTCTCTCCTTATCTTACAATCATTCTCTTATCATCTTTTTGTGTAACAGTTCCAACGATCCCACAAGGAATCCCCAAGGCTTTGATCTCATGTAACGCAAGTTCTGCATCTTTAGGAGGCAGGCTGACTAACAGTCCTCCCGATGTCTGTGGATCAAAAAGAATCTCTTCCATGGCGAAAGGAACCTTCTGAAAATCTACTCTATCTCCTACGTGATTCCGATTTCTCTGCGCAGCTGCCGTGAGAAAAAACTCATTTACATAATGAACCGCCTCTGGAATATAGGGTACTTGCAGACTATCGATCTCAGCCCCCAAATCATCTCCTAACATCTCTTGAAGATGACCTAGAAAACCAAAACCCGTTACATCTGTACAAGCATGCACCTGATACCTTCCAATAATTTCCGCTGCATATTTATTAAGTGTGGTCATAGAACGAATAGCCAGCTCCATAGCTTTTGTAGAACTCTCCCCTACTCGCTGGGCAGTACAAACGATACCTACCCCTAAAGGTTTGGTTAAGAGCAGTTGATCGCCCTCTTGGCAAGCATTATTCTTGTAAATCTTATCAGGATGGATGGTGCCCATTACAGAAAGGCCGTATTTCACATCACTGTCAGCAATAGAATGTCCGCCTACTAAAACCCCTCCTGCCTCCTGAACCTTTTCATTCCCGCCCCGCATGATTTCGCCCAAAATATTCAGATCCATTTTCTCAGGAAAACACACAATATTGAGTGCCGTCTTGACCTGTCCGCCCATTGCATATATATCAGAAAGAGCATTGGCCGCCGCAATCTGTCCAAAAGTATAAGGGTCGTCCACCATCGGCGGAAAAAAATCGAGTGTCTGAACAACGGCTAAATCATCTGTCAACTGATATACCGCTGCATCATCCGAGCTATCAAATCCCACCAACAACTGTGGATCTACACCCTTCGGCAACTTTTGAAGAACAGAAGATAACATCCCCGGTCCTAGTTTTGCGGTGCAACCCCCGCCTTTACAAAATACAATCTCCTCATGCATACTTTATATTCATCCTTTCCAAACTATCTAGTGCGCTATCATTATCTACCAGTTCTCCAGTTCGTAAATGACCATGCAATTTTCTACTACATTATAGTTTACTTATATACCAATATTACCATACAAATACATGAAACCCTTCCTCTTTTCATGTATTTGTGTAATTTCATCTAAAAATTCGATATCTCGCCAACAAAAACTGTCGAAACCAAACCGAAATGAATCATTTTTCTGCTATAATATCAATAGAATAAAGAGAAAGGTTAAATTGGTAAATAAAAATTGTGCAAAATTATTTCTATCCAAGATGCAATACCATTATCGAATCGATTGTTTATTGATGTCCGTACACCAAAGGAATTTGCCGAAGGACACTTACCGGAAGCAATTAATATTCCTATATTCAGCAACGAAGAAAGAGCTACTGTCGGTACATTATATAAACAAGTCAGTGTTGATGCTGCCAAACAACTAGGGGTAGAAGTTGTATCACCCAAATTGCCTGCCATAATAAAAACCATCACAGCGTATGCAAAACAAAACGTTCAGATTGTTATCTATTGCTGGCGTGGCGGAATGCGTTCTAGATCCATTGTCAATATTTTGGACATGCTAAATATTTCGACATTTCAATTGGCTGGCGGCTATAAATCCTATCGTCGCTATGTGCTAGATCACTTGGAATCCTATGAGATAAAACCCCAGATTTTAGTGCTGCATGGTGCCACGGGAGTTGGAAAAACAACGATACTCGATAAATTATCATCACAAGGAATCCCCATCATTAATTTAGAAGGACTTGCCAATCACCGTGGTTCTGTCTTTGGACAAATCGGCCTCGGCAATAGCACACCAATGTCTATGTTTGAAGCTGCAATTTTAGATCACTTAGAAGAATTACAAACAAAACCCTACTTTATTGTGGAGTGCGAAAGCAATCGAATCGGCAATGTCTATATACCGAAAGTCTTATATCAACGAATGCAGTCAGGTAAAAAAATCCTAGTGCAAGCAAGTATACCAACAAGAGTGCAGCGATTAATTGCTGAGTATAGTGCTAATGATTCGCTTGATAAAGAAAAAATACAACAGAGCATTCAAGCCATTTCCAAAAACTTAGGCAAGAAAAAAACAGCATTCTTACTAGAATGCTTAACAAATAACCATATTGAAGAATTAGTCTCCATGTTGCTCACCGATTACTACGATCTTTTGTATGGCTTCGAAAATTCAAAAGACAAGAACATTACGTATGATGCGGTTATCAATGCGGAAGACCTCGACCAAGCAGCAGCTGAAATTATGGATCTCGTACAAAAATAAAGTTTCTTTTACCCTGCCAACGCAGGGTTTTTCTATGTCATGATAGCGTTCCAATTTTTTCATACTCTTAACTTGTAGAACGAGGCCTAATTTTATGAGTTGCTATCGCTTCAAGAGGATTATCTGGCCAATAGTGTTTCGGATAACGCCCCATTAAATCTTTTTTGACTTCAAAATAAGTAGTTTGCCAAAAGCTTGCTAAATCTTTGGTCACCTGCACGGGCCTTCGAGCGGGTGATAATAAATGTAGCGTCAAGGGTACTTTACCTTGTCCAATGAAAGGAGTGTGCTGCAAGCCGAACATTTCTTGTAAGCGTACTGCTAATACAGGATTGTCTGGTTGACTATAATCAATTGGAATACGTTGCCCACTGGGAACAGTGATATGAGTTGGTGCCCACTCATCAAGCTGCTGACGCTGATTCCAAGTCAACATGGATTCTAAAATAATAGTCATCTGTAGTTTTTGCAAATGCTCACGGCTACTCATACCATATAAATAAGGAGCAAGGCATTCCTGTAAATTACTTAGCAAACCTTCATCCGATACATCTGGCCACTCATGATGACAATCATGCATAAAGGCAAGACGTTGCCTAAATTGACAAGCCCCTTTTGTCCACGGAAGAATTCGGATCCCATTTTGTACAATACCCTCTAGTAATGCTGAGATGACTTTCTCTGGATCAGGATCATGAATCGCGGTATTGGTAAACACTAAGGCTCCTAATGATTCCGATCGTCGCGCTCTTACTGCCTGCACTTTATGATCCCAGGCAATGCTCTCTTGCACCACTATCTGGTCTTTAAAATTCTTCTTTATTTCACCTTCGTCGATTGGTGCCGCCAAAAAAATACGATTTTCCGCCCCAACTTCTCCGCCAAGTTCAGCAGTAACAAGATATGGTATTTTCCCTAATGCCTGTTGTTCTTTAAAAATAGCCCCTCGTCCATTGCGCAATAAAAAACGACCATCTCCTCGTCCTTGACCAATCCGATCTGGATAAGCAAACGCTAATACTAGCCCACACGCATGGATATCATCTACCTCACTCTTTGGTATAGCAAAAAGTTTTTTCCAGTGACGAATATCAACTTGTAAACGTCGATAAACCCCAATATCCATGGTATAGCCCAAAGAATATCCTGCAACTAACTTTGAACTGCCACGACGAAGAGCTTCAATACGTAAACGTAAATCTGCATCAGGTGCACCCTTCTCACCTTGGAATAAATCTCGCTGTCCAAGTAATGCAGCAATCTCACAAGCCAAGTTGCCATATCCTAAAGAACTAGCCTGTATGATCATATGAGAAAGCCGTGGATGAAGTCCAACTTCTGCCATCTTACGTCCGTGAGGCGTAATTTTTCCGTCTATATCTAAGGCACCTAATTGCTGAAGTAACTCTGTTCCTTGACTAAAAGCAGCCATTGGAGGTGAATCAATCCACAATAATTCATCTACCCTCGCACCCCATACCGCAAGTTCTAGAACCAAGGGTGCAAGATCCGCCTCCATAATTTCTGGAGCACTATATAGTTCATGGGAGATTTCTTCTTGTTTGGTCCATAAGCGATAACAAATACCTGATGCAACGCGTCCTGCCCGACCACGCCGTTGATCCGCCACGCCCTTTGATACCTTGACAGTTACCAAATGAATCATTCCTGTACGTGGTGAAAATCGAGGAACGCGCATAAAACCGCTATCAATTACAATGCGTACTCCTTCTACAGTAATACTCGTTTCTGCAATAGAGGTAGCAAGAATAATCTTACGCTTACCTATGGGGTCAGGTAATATGGCTAAATCTTGAGCAGCCTGTGGTAAGGTGCCATATAGTTTGGCAATTGTTACTTCTTCTCCCATACCCAATGCTAGTATCCTAGACGCCACCCAGTGAATTTCCCCTACTCCAGGTAAAAGCACTAGCATATCCCCTTGTGTATCTCGAATGACTTCCTGTATCTTATGAACAACAGCTATCCCAATAGGACCTGTAATCGGGCGAGTTAAATAATGGGTGTCTACAGGAAAACTTCTACCTTCACTGACAATAATCGGCGCATCATCCATCATCTTGGCAACAGTAGATGCATCGAGTGTCGCAGACATGACCAAAATCTTTAGATCTTCTCTCAGCAACGCTTGTGCTTGCAAACATAGTGCTAACCCCAAATCAGCATGTATACTACGTTCATGAAATTCATCAAAAATGATCAAACCTATATTTTCTAGCATAGGATCCTTCTGTAACATACGAGTAAGAATCCCTTCTGTAATGACCTCAATACGCGTCTTAGGACCGATACAAGTATCAAACCGAATGCGGTAACCAACCGTTTTTCCTACTTGTTCTCCAAGAAGTTCTGACATATAACCCGCTACTGAGCGAGTTGCCAAACGCCGAGGTTCTAACATTAAAATACGCTGTCCTTTAAGCCAAACTTCCTCTAATAATGCCAAGGGAACACGAGTCGTTTTTCCCGCCCCTGGCGGTGCTACAAGAACAACATTCCTCTGGCAAAAGAGCTGTTCTTTCAATTCGATTAAAACCTCTTCAATTGGTAATATTTTCATTCTATGCACCTCACTAGAAAAGCCACTATTTTTTTATTATATCTCATTTTAAATTTAACTTAATTTTCAGTCGATTTCCCACCTTATCTTACCACACTTTTAATTTTTAAAACAACGAAAACCACCTCTTTTCAAAGATGGTCGATTATATAAATAAAGTCCATAACTATAATGAGCAATATTGGTTCCCGAAAATCCCAATGCCTATCTTTAGCGAAACGCTGTAACAATTATAAACGGATACTATATGGGAACACTAAACAGATAAACGTACTGTTATAGTCTAAATACTGAAAGTAGGTATTGGTATGATAAAGGAAATACTAATCATCAGACTCAGTTCTATTGGAGATGTTATTCATTGCACACCAGTGGCTAGATCATTAAAACTTGCCTGGCCAAACTGCAAAATCACCTGGCTCGTTGGTGAGGTTTCTGCAGAACTAGTAAGGTACAATCCATACGTCGATGAAACAATTGTCTGGTCAAGAGAACTGTTCGAAAAACACCTGCGAAGCTTTGAATATATAAAAGCCCTTGAATTGTGGAGAAACTTACGTGAACAATTATTGGGCAGAAACTTTTATGCGGTTTTAGATATTCATGGATTGTTTCTTACTGGCCTGATAGCAAGAATGTTAAAAACAGATCGGTGCATCGGCATGAGTCAGGCCAGAGAGTTAAATTTTCTGTTTATGACGCAAACCACTAAATCTCTTGGCAAGCATATTACGGATAAATATCTAGGTGTACTCAAACCTTTAGGAATTACATCCGTAGACCACAAAATGATTGTTGTCGTGCCTGAGAAAGATAAACAATTTGCTGAAACTTTTCTAGCTAATGAGGGTATTGTAGGAACTAGAAAATTCGTAGTGTTAGTACTAGGAACGACTTGGCCTTCAAAGAATTGGCCTGTTGAATTGTTCACACAGACTGCGCAGCTTCTTTTTACTAATTTCGCGATAGTCTTATGTGGAGGAAAAGCAGACTTAGAGTTAGGGGTCAAAATCCAAAATACTGCCCATGTACCCGTTATTAACGCTGTAGGTAAAACCAGCATACTTCAAATGGCAGGCATAATTGAGCGAGCAACAGCCATTGTCTCAGGGGATACGGGACCTCTTCATATTGCCGCAGCGCTCGGTATTCCATCGGTAGCATTGTTCGGCCCAACTGATCCGTCAACCTATGCACCAATAGGATCACGAAATGCTATATTATATAACAGACATTCTTGCTCCTTTTGTCATAAAACAATTTGCCCAACCGGCAATTTCATTTGCATGAGTAGCATTACCCCTGCCGAGGTTGTTAAGAAAGTATATAGCATAACTAGAGAGTAAGTCGATTGCCGGTTTTCTGCCGGCAACTATAATTACTCGCGCCGTAGGATCTACACACCAAGTGATTCATCAAGACCAGACTCATGGTTATTTTAATATTGATTGGCATTTGGATCATTAGCCAAACTAGATAAGTCAATGTGGCAATAGCCATTTGGATTCTTTGCCAGATACTTTTGATGATACTCTTCGGCTACATAATATTTCTTGAGTGGTACTACTTCTGTAACAATTGGTGCTTTATGCTTCAATTGTTCTTGCCCAATTACCATGTCAATTGTATTTTTATCTGCTACATCTTTGTAGTAAATCCCACTCCTATATTGGCTACCACGATCATTTCCTTGTTGATTCAAACTAGTAGGATCAACAATTTTAAAGAAATAGGTCAACAACTTAGCAAGATGAATCTGGTTGGGATTATATTGTACATATACTGTCTCTGCAAAACCTGTGCGACCTGAACAAACCTGCTCATAGGTAGGGTTTTCGGTTTCTCCATTGGCATAACCTACATTCGTATAAACCACACCATTTAATTTACCTAAATAAGCCTCCACTCCCCAGAAACAACCACCTGCCAGCCAAATCTCACGTAGATTCTCATTAACCGAAGATAAAACTTGTCGATTTTGAGCTTGTATAGTATCACTTACCTGATTCCCGCTCATAACATTCCCCTTTCTTCATCAAAATTAGCATGATGCAACATTACGAAGAGCTAAATAATAATCCTCCCCCTGCGAGAGCAGTTTTTTTCTATTGCCTTCTTTTCTATTCTCGACAAATCAGACCTTGAAATCCCCAGATAAGCAAATTTAGCAATGTGCTTATCTCGGGGATATAAGATTTAGATTTTGTCATAAAAGGATTTCCCATAACCGGCTCTTTCACCATAGAAACGTAAATTATATGCCAAATAAAAGGCTATTTCGCCAGCAGGCATGGAAATTCCTGTCTCTGCATAGCTTCCACGTGGTTTCAAGAGACGCCAATCATAATCTGAATCGCCTATAGCAGGGACATACATTTCTCGATCATTATATTTATATAGAAAATAATATGTCTTCACATCTGATATTTTAGTCTTTCCCATATCAGCATCAGGTACTCTTGCAACGTTAACAGAAATAATATACGTCGGCGGCGTATATTGTTTCACGTTCAAAGAACTACGATCAACATAATACCCCGTTCCCATATGTCCATCGCACAAGATGTAATTTGAATCCCCATTCAAATGCGCTGGATAGGCCAATGCTACGGAAGCTAACATCATCATGATTACTCCCACAAAGATAGATACTATTTTTCTCATAACTAATCTCCAGCAGTTAAAGACCATTCTGCCATTTGACCTAATTTACTGTCCATCAAGCCGGTTCTCGAGTTTCCTTATTTCATACATAACCAGTCGCCCCTACGCTAATGACTCCGCGCCAGAGAAATGTACCATTTATCTTAATGGGTTCAAATTGATGATACTCAAACCGTTTAACTTCAAATCGCTGCGGAGTAAACGTCTTCGGCTCAAATTTTTCATATTTCCAAACGTTGGCCCCAATAGTTTTAAGAACATCAATCGGTAATTTATAGTTTTGCTCTACTAAACTGAAGAACATACTTCCACTTTCGATGCAAAAAGCCATAACACAATAATGTACGCCCCGGTGTACGAAAGCCCCAACAACAGAGCCAATAAAACTCCCTTATATATCCATATACAGCCGCCGCTGGAGTGAACATTGCCGCCGCAATCGCAGCGCCTGCTACACCCATTCCTATGGACCATCCAACAACTATTAAATCTTGTGCACATCGGTTCGCAAATTCGTGTTTGCTGATTTTCCCCAAAGACATTAGACAGATTATCTATTCTACTAATTTAATCTATATTCCTGTAAATTCTGCTAATTTTTTCTATTGTCAAACATAGAATATGCACGAGCAAAAAAGGATTTTCTCACCATAACGGTTTCGAAAATCCCCTTACCTATCTTTGAAAAAGCACTCTAACAACTACCGATCTTCCGCCACTACATCCGGAGCAGTGCCGAGAAAATTGATTAGGGTAATTTCATTGCCTTTGTATGTTTATCTGTATGATATTATTGACTTGATTAGGCAGAAGAAAATCATAACATTTTTCAACTACGATTTCATAATCATATTAAATAAGATATTACTTAGTACGCTTAATTGTTGAAATGAATGATTTTAATTTATACAATTCATTCTCGGGAAAGCCGCCCCATTCTTTTTCGTAATGCTTTCCTTTTTTTAAATTTCTAATTCTTTCAAATGATCCAGCGACTTCTTTTATGAATCCAAAAAATTCGCCCTCAATTTCTATTTCATTATTAAATATTTCTTCATTTTCTAATGACTTTCTATTCTCAGAATCAATTTTATATGAGTCGCGTTTCGCACTATACACAGTAATTTTTATTTTGTCATTTTTCCATATTAGTTTCCATATATATGCACCTGGTTCCTCATCCCAACACAACCATTTGGTTACACTTTTATTCTCAAATTTTTCTTCGCATATCTCATTTAGTGATTTTAGCAATTGATGTGGAGCATTGTTACCCAAATAGCTAGAAGCAGTTACTATTATCGTTTTTGATTTACCTATCAAAATAACATCAAACCATCCTGCTTTTACTCTTACAATATGAAAGCCAGGGTAGTTTGGATATTGTTCGTATTCTAAAATTTCTTTTGTATAATTACCGCCATAGGCTGAATTGTTTTCAAATATCAAATCATTGTATTGTACAAATTCAAACCTTGCACTTTCAAGAGAATTGAAATCAAATCTCGCCCCTTCAAGATTACAATAGCTGAATGTACACATCTTTAGATTGCATTCTTTAAATACAGCCTTCGAAAGATCTGCACCAGTAAAATCCGCCTCAAAGAAACATTTTTCAAATAAAAGATTACTTAATTTTTCATTAATAAAACAGCCTTCTATATCCAATTCAACAAATTCTTTCTGCCCAGATTTAACCATGGCCATAAATTGCCCACTTTTCATTTATCTTTCCCCCACGCATACTCTTTAATTCTATGGCTCTGGCATTAGTCGCACTCTCACTATACCTGATAGTCGTACAGCTGCTATTTAGCAATTTAATAATCTTGATTGCTTATAAATTCATTAAGACAGGCTTCATATTCTTGTCTTGAAAACTCAAGCAAGGGAATATTTTGAAACCACTCAATGTCATTTCCAATATAATTTGGTATTACTGTCCTTCATATAAAATATTTCTGACAATCTAAAAGAAGCCTAGTATATTAATTATCTATCATCATTGATATCTCAATGTGTTCTGATACTGTAGATATCAGAAGATCAATTAACTCTCTATCCATAAGCCCATAGTCATCAGGAATGTTGGGGCATATCACCTTTTTACGCGAAATACTATCACTAAAACGTTCTTGCAATCTTCTCAGATGTTTCTTTTCCATTACAAAAATCAAATCAGCCCTGCCGCTCTGACATCATATCCATTAATAACACGAAATATTTCTTCAGCATCGTATTGCCGTACTAATTGATTATAAATATTCAAAATCACTCCTATGACTAGCAAATCCTCCACTAAATCCACAGTCTCATTTGACTTTTCTATTTTCTCTCATTCGCCTTCTGTGCTTTTAGTGATTATCGCTTTTATTTGTTCAAAACTTATCGGAGTATAATCTATACATTCTACACTTACATTGAAAAATTGTTTGTCCTCATACTTCAAGTGATGTATATGTCCATGAATATTAGCATAAGGCATATTCTTACTCATATATAAAGGCTCATGTGATAATATGTAGAACTTCTCAAAAATAATAGGATATCGAGATACTTCTTCGAATCCCACCTCACGCCACCATGTCACAGAATGATCCTCATCATGGTTGCCAAGTATTAACGTCTTGTATCCATTTAATTTTTTTATTATTTGAGCAGTTTTCTCCTTGTTATAGAAAGAAACATCGCCTAAAATAAAAACTTTATCTTTTTTCCCAACAATCTTATTCCAATTTTCAATAATTGCTTTGTCCATTTCCTCAACGCTTGTAAAGGGTCTATCTTCATAATACATTATATTCTTATGTCCCAGATGCATGTCTGAAATCATAAACGTTTTTTCCATAATTATCCGACACCTCAACTAGTTTTTGTAATATCAATAAAATTCCATAAAAAGCAAAGAACTCCTGCCAATTCTTCTACAAAATTTTACAGGAGTTTCTTCGTTATTGTAAATAATGCAGTTCAACCACCTTATTCATTGCAGTACTTTCTCTTTTCTACCGATCATCCGCTGATAAATGATCCCCTAATTTCCCTATTGCCTTCTTTTCTATTCTCGATACATAACTTCTAGATATTCCTAACATTTTCGCAATGTCCCGTTGCGTTTTCCGATCACCGTCCGGAATACCAAATCGCATTTCTAGCACCCATTTTTCCCTGCCGCTCAATCGATTAATCTGTTTACTCAGCCGTTCATTCTCACATTGATTTTCTACAGCTTCCGCCACTACATCCGGAGCAGTACCGAGAACATCGATTAAGGTAATTTCATTACCTTTATATGTTTATCTGTATAATTTCCATTCATCTAAATCACAGAAAAACAATAAACCACTACCTGCTTCTCACGCTTGACGATATACATTCTACCTAGTTCATACAATCCCTTAAGCCCAATGGTATATGTAGTAATAATTAGTACATATACCATTAGGTGACTAAAGTTCTATAACTTTAGTCACCTATGATAATTAATAGTTTGATAAGATTATTTTTTCTATTTTAAGTAAATATCACGCTTTATCAGCAATATAAAATATCAACGACCCCACCGAAGTTTCGATGTTCAGTTTTAGCATAGAGAGTTTATTTTATGTTTCGGCTATGCTGCAAGAACCAATCGTAAAGTTCTGCTGTCTCGTATGCTTTCACCCAAGCATCATGAGCTACATCAGAATATATTGTGAATTTCACATCTCCGCCCGCTTTTTCAAGAGCATCTACTACAACCTGTTCATAGCGAATATCGATAACATCGTCCTTCGCTCCATGAAAAGCCCATACCGGTAAATTCTTGATCTTATTAACCTTCAAGACATCTCCATAGCCGCAGACCGGTGCGATTGCCGCAAATTTATCAGGATGCTCCATGGCAAGGCTCCATGTCCCGCCTCCTCCCATACTCAAACCAGTTAAATACACCCTATCCGCGTCTATATGGTACTTTTCCATTACTTCATCAAGTACATGCAAAATATCTTGATGAAGATCCGTCCATTCCCGATTAGCAGGACACAATGGCGATACGGCTATGAACGGGAAATTGGCTCGTGTAGCAGCAGCCTTGGGGATACTATGGGTATTGGCCATCTTTTTCAAATCATCCAATGTCCCTCCAACTTCTCCGGCACCATGCAAAAAAAGAATCAACGGCCATTTTTTGTTCGGTTCGTAATCATAGCTGCTAGGCAATTGCAGCAAGTATTCCAGTTTCAGAACATTTGGTTCCTTAATAGTACTTTGAACGCCTTTTTTCTCTGCCTCTCCCAATACTGAAATAGAATTAGTGCTCTCTCCACCGGTTTTCCCACACCCCAAAAGAAGTAAACCTAGCACAAATATCATTGCCCTACAGAGATATTTTTTCATACGACCATATCCTTTCAATGCGTAATTAAATGTTTGCTATTCTATTTTAAAGATTCTATCAGAATTGGGACTGATAACGAATGTAACGATTATTTAGACGTATGTAAAGAATTGTAGCGCAATCATTATATTAAAATTAATGCTATAAAGAACGTTACCTTCGGTATCCAATGAAGCTGTCACTTTGGCTTCATATGTATCGTTATTTTTCTTGTAATAATAATCCCTCCCCCTGCTGTTTATATACTGCACTTCGCGAATGCTTCCAACCACGCTGTAATAATTGCTGATAATAATAATCACTTACTGGTTTATCAAATGTCGGAAGAGATTAGCCCGCCAGTTCTTGTTGTTGCTCACCAAGATACTCTCCAATCACTGCAGGTGGCACTCGATATATATGTCCGATATACCCTATGGTACTTTTTATAGTAGACTTTCTTGGTCCCAGATCTTCCGAGCCTAGAAAAGGAGGAAGTGTATCTAACTCCTTTTGCATTTCTTGTCGCATATTCTTTGCGAGTTCTGGAAGTGGAGCAACTCGCTCCGCTTCTTTATTAGCAAAAAACAATATAAAACAAAAAATTACTGCTAATGCTGCATATTAACCTTTAGTTAAGCCTTTATCATCCATGTTACGTCTCCCTCGTAATAGTTTTCTACATTTAACACTTATTTTTTCTTTGATATTCACAATGACAGTTCAACTGATTCGTCGGCGAAATCACCCCCGAATCTTTTTCTTTCGTAGTGAAATTTATCCTATTCTCTATATGGATTCAATTAAATCATTCCTGGAGTTTACCTTTTAATTTTTAGATATTTCTTTGGCTAGTACCTTTTTCCCTCTTTTTTACAAAAAGGTTTTTGTAAAATATTTTTTTACCATTTTACATCTATTAATCTCCATAAATTCCGTAGAGCAATATATACCTGTTACCCATTAACAACCATATCCTCAAGTGAACTTGATGCTGCCGATGTTGCGGAAATGACCATTGAGCAATTACAGTATCTAATCAGAATTTATAGAGAAACCATTGCCATGGGAAAAGAAAAACATAAGTGAAGAAGTGCAAGGCTAAATCAAATAGCCCTGCACTTCTTGTAAACTTAACTTCATAGTTAGAATCAACTAAGTACGCATTATCTATCAATTACTTTTTAGCAACTGCAGACTTCTTCATTTAATGATTCTACAATTATAGTATTTTAAGGTAGAAAGATGTTCAATGAAAGATAACATAATCCTCCTAAATATGGATACTCTATATCTAATTATTATAATAAGGCTTTATTCAACGATTCAACAATTAAATTTATTTTATAATGAAACTCCTCAGGCATAATTTCTCTAACGACTATCTTCCGACGACAAATGGTCACCTAATTTCCCAATGGCCTTTTTCTCAATTCGCGATACGTAGCTTCGGGAAATCCCTAATAATTTTGCAATATCCCGTTGCGTTTTCCGATCACCGTCCGGAATACCAAATCGCATTTCTAGCACCCATTTTTCCCTGCCGCTCAATCGATTAATCTGTTTACTCAGCCGTTCATTTTCACATTGATTTTCTACAGCTTCCGCCACTACATCCGGAGCAGTGCCGAGAACATCGATTAATGTAATCTCGTTACCTTCCTTATCAACCCCAATCGGATCATATAGACTCACTTCTGCTCGAGTACGCCTTGTGCTTCTAAGGTGCATTAGAATTTCATTTTCAATGCATCTGGCGGCATACGTTGCTAAACGGATTTTTTTGGTTATGTCGAAAGTATTAATGGCTTTAATTAATCCGATTGTGCCAATAGAAATAAGATCATCAATGTCCTCACCAGTATTATCAAACTTTTTAACAATATGAGCGACCAGGCGTAAGTTCCGTTCTACTAAGACACTTTTGGCATTCCCATCACCATCTTTTAATCTTTCTAAATATACCTTTTCTTCCTTTTCAGAAAGAGGTAATGGAAATGTATTATTAGCCACATAGGAGACGAGTAATGTCAAACCGTGCACAAGAGAAGCCGCGATTGCCACAAAAAAAGACACCAAAGCATTCACCCCCGCTACATCACTTGCTCTATTGTATGGGGTAATGTCTTTTTTTGTGCCTGTTATTTTTTGTATATTTTTAAATAAAATTTAGTATAATAAATCTTCGCAGACTTGCACCTTATGAAAACGTATCATATAATTCAAATACAAGTACTAAAAGGAGTGATACCATGCAACAAATTTGGGGAGATTTTGCAATACTATTTAGTTCTGCACTTATATGCTCCTATGTATTGTGGGATAAACTTTTTCCCAATGATTGATTTACAATTCCATTGCATAATCCGTACGTGTACTATGGATCGCATCTCGCAATGCACCACCGATATATTTACTAATTTTCATCACAATCGATAAGGGTGTACTTTGTAAGTCCAAATACCCAATGCGTCCACTTTCGCTAACAACACCAATGATTGAAATATGCCCTACACATGGCAAACAGGCACCAACTGCAATACCTGCCTCTAAGCTTCCTTGCCATATCTCCATATTACCAACTTCATTACTTTTACCTAAACATGCATCTACTGCAATGATAATCGGTTGACAATGTTGCTGATGAATCATCTCAATAACTTGCACTAGATTCCCAGCATGAACGGGTTTATCTAAACTACCATAAATAATAGAACATGTATTTTCTTCTAAATAAGTGCCGACTAAAGGACCAAGAGCATCTCCAATATATCGATCCGAGCCTATGCATAACATAATGAGCGGTCTTTTATCCCAATCCGTTTGTTTTTTTAATAGGTATACAATGTAATGATGCATTTTAGTACGTACATCGATATCATCCAGATGTATGATCAATTTTTCATCGTTATCTAATTGCATATATTTATCTCCTTTTTAGATCCTAATATCACAAGTAATATATATGATTTTATTTGGTAAATATTTCATATTTTTATAAATAAAACTCTTTGCCGTGAATCTGGCAAAGAGTTTTTTTGTAAAATCAAAATTCTATATTTTTTGTAAGTCTCATACACTATATATACCTTAACGTACTATATCTATATGGTTAGTCACTAGACTTTTTCGTGTGATATAACTAAAGAAGGAGGCATTGTAATGTACATAACAATCATCCATATCCTTACTGGCATCTTTCTGCTACTAAGCGGTATTTTTTTTATGCGCCTTGGATTACAAAAATTGTTATTACATAAATTTAAACATCTATTAGGCCAACTAACTAATGAGCCATGGCGTGGAGTACTGCTAGGTACAATAGCAGCTGCTGTAATGCAAAGTAGCACTGCTGTATCACTACTAACCATCGGTTTCGTAAGTGCCGATTACTTATCATTTTACCAAGGCCTCGGTATTATTTTAGGTGCAAATATTGGCACATGCTCTACCGTACAATTAATGACACTCTCGATTCCCAATAATCTTTTTCTGCCATTATTAGCAACTACTGTTATAATTGCATTGACAATAAAACGTCTACGTTATATTGCCATGGCTATTTCAGGCCTATGTAGTATGTTTTTGGGACTCACCATTTTATCAGATGCTTTAGGCACTCTTTCAGAAATGACGACTGTCATTCACTATATAACGGCTGCCAAAGAAATGCCTCTATATGGCATCCTCAGTGGTATGATTCTCACTCTTCTCTTTCAATCCAGTAGTGCTGCTACAGGAGTCATCATGTTGCTTGCAAGTGATGGCATTATAGATTTAACTACTGCCACCTATGTCGTCTATGGCAATAATATCGGTTCTTGTCTATCATCCATCGTCATAGGAGCAGCTGGAACCATCGCTGCGAAGCGCATTGCTCTATCCCATGTATTACTGAATGTAATCGGTGTCCTGTTTTTCCTGCCACTAACTAGCTTACTTACAGCAATAGCCACCTATATCACAACAGATTTTGCTGGACAGGTGGCTATTGTACATACTAGTTTCAACATTATTTCATCACTAGCAATATTACCAATTATACGACAATATGCTAACTTAATTATTTTTTTGGTTCCCAGCAAACGCTGAGGATTTTTCCGTTCTAAGTTTGATGCCAATCAACTCTCGAATGACCATAGTGACTACATACACGATAATAGCTGTCATAACAATGGTTCCGCCTGGTGCGATATCCAAATAAAAAGATGATGTTAGGCCAACTACGACCGATAATACAGAAAAAGAAATGGCCCACCCCATAGTTGCTTTAAATCCAACTCTCAGTAAATGAGCTGTCGCTACAGGCACGATCATCAACGCACTTACCAATAAAATTCCTACTACTGTCATGCCAACAACAATCACCGTTGCCGTCAACAGGCTAAATACCATATTGATCATCGATGTATTAATACCTGCTACATTGGCAATATCTTCATCTAAAGCCATCAACATCATTTTATCAAATAAAAAATATACAACCGCGAGTACTAAGGCGCCACAGCCAGTAATGATAAAAACATCAACAGCTGAAACGGTAATAATACTGCCAAATAAAAAACTTAATAAGCCTGCACTTGGCATCCGTGTAATGGTACTAAAAATAATCGCCATCGCAAGACCCGAGTAAAAGAAAATAGCCAATCCCATATCAGCAAACTGTGCATGCTTGCGACGAACATATTCAATGCCAACAGCACCCAGCATCGTCAAAATGAAGGCTCCTAGCACCGGATATATCCCGAGCATATAGCCACCTGTCACTCCAGCAAAGGCAATATGTCCTAGGCCATCACCAATTAATGACTGACGGCGCACTACAACAAAACTACCAATCACGGGACATATAATAGCCGTTATAATACCTGCCAAAAATGCCCGCTGCATAAAATCATACTGAAAAAATTCCATACCTTCCCCCCATCACCCTGTATAATACCACAAATGCCTTGCTTGGGCATGCGTAGCATTAAACTCTTGGTTGCTACCATAAAAGCACAATCCTTTATTAATACATGCTACTTTGTTCGCACATTGGATGGCTTTATCAATATCATGAGATACCATAACAACAGTAATCCCAAGATTTTTATTTAATGTTCCGAGCAAATCATAAATACGATCACTCGCTTCGTAATCCACTCCACTAGTAGGCTCATCAAGCAGTAGTAATTCCGGATTTCCAGCGAGTGCCATCGCTACCATTACCCTCTGTTGTTGCCCGCCTGAAAGCTCACCAATGCGTCGATTCCGAAGATTTTCAGCCCCTACTAGCTCTAACATATGGTGAATAATATGTTTTGTCGCTAGCTTATTCTGCCTGGGTGCTGCTGCGCCTAATGTTAGACCCAAAGATACAATTTCCTCTACTGTAGCTGGAAAACCCAGTACATTCTTTCCGTAATTTTGCGGTACATAACCAATTAACCCTTGTACTCTCGCCTCTAAAATATTTTTTTTACCAATTTTGACTTGCCCTTGTGTCGGCTTTATTAGACCAGCCATAATCTTTAGCATTGTGCTTTTTCCTGCTCCATTTGGTCCAACTACGGCTACAAAATCACCTTTAGCAATCGTCATGGAAATATCTTGTAAGACCACATTATGATCATAAGAAAAATGAATATTCGATAAGGTAACGTCAAACATCTTTAATTCTCCTCACAGAGTTTTACACTCACTACATAAACCTATTAATTCTACATTGTGGCGAATTAACTCATAACCTTTCAGTTTCAGCATATCAATAAACTCTTGATTAATAGGACAATAATCAAGACAAATGGCCTGCCCACACTTCACACAAACAACATGATGGTGATGATTCGAGTATGCTAATTCATAACGAGTACTCTCCTTGCCGATTCCAGTAATCGGTGTAAGAACACCAATCTCCGTCAGCATATTAATATTTCTATAAATCGTATCCAGTCCGATATCACTATATTCATCACGCACTAATTTCCATATTTCAGCTACCGTCAATAGCCCTGCCGTTTGTATTATCTTTTCCACAATAACACGCCGTTGTGGGGTAATACGATACCCTCGTTCTTTCAGTTTAATGATTACCTCATACATCATACCACATACGTTCCTTCTTAATAATATTCTTACTAATTTTTTTCAAAAAAAAGAACCAGATCGATCGTACTATATCGTATAGACTTCAGATGACATATTGCACACCCAAAGTCTATACTTGTACTTGTTCACTGAGCACCGCTCTGGCATACGTTCCACCCTGCGTAATCAACTCTTCATGTGTTCCCATTTCTACAATCTGACCATTCTCCAAATAAATGACTTTATCAGAAGGTATAAGTGTTGATAATCTATGTGTAATCAAAAAGGTGGTACGATTGATACTGGCCTTTCGTATCGATTCCATCACCTGTTGCTCTGCTTTCGCATCAAGAGCAGCAGTCGGTTCATCGAGTAGCAAGATTGCAGGCTCCATAATCATTGCCCGCGCAATAGCGATTCGTTGGCGCTGTCCGCCCGATAAATTACCACCAAGTTCACTCACCACATACTGATATCCTCCACTCAGTTCCATAATGAATTCATGCGCATTTGCCAATTTAGCAGCTTGCTGCACTTCACTAAAACTAGCGGTCGATCGTCCATATCGAATATTTTCTAAAATACTTAAATTAAATAAAATCGGTTGTTGCTGAATAAAACCGATCTGCTTACGCAAGGCACTCATTTTTAATGTTCGAATGTCCACATTATCAATATAAATGCTTCCCGAAGTTGGATCATAGAATCTAAGCAATAAATGAGCAAATGATGATTTGCCAGCACCACTTGGTCCAACAATCGCCACAATGTCACCAGGCTGAACGACAATATTAATATCTTGAAGAGTTCCTAAATCAGGAAGATATTCAAAATTAACATTGTTAAATTCAACTTTGCCTGTTACTTGCGGTAGATCATGTAAGCCGTCAACCACCGTATTGACTTGTCTCTCTAGCGCCTGAATACGTTGCCAAGCTACAATTCCCAGTTTCATATTGGAAATCGCATCACTAATTCGTCGTAATGGTGTCGGCACATTGATAATATAAATTAAAAAAGCAAACATGCCACCAATTGTTAAATACCCATTAATGACTTCTTTTCCGCCATACCAGATAATAGCGGTTAAGCCAAGTGATGCTAAAAACTCAACTAAAGCAACGAGCACGGCCTTAAATCTCTGTACCTTTATGAAATCTCCAGCAGCCTGTCGCATACTGGTATTGAATTTTTTACACTCATACTCTTCTCTTACATAACTTTGTACGACGACTATAGATAGTAAGGATTGATGTAAAATACCGGTTACTTTAGCCAACGTATTTTCCACAACCATACCAAGACTAGCAATTTTCTTATTAAAAAAGTTAATCGCTATGATAATAAAAGGCAAGGTAGCAAAAGTAACAAATGCCAACTTCCAATTAAAATAGATCATGATCATCATAATTGCTATTAAATTGAGCGATTCCACTAGCAAATCAGGTACTGATAATGATACCGCTTGTTGAATCAACGCTAAATCATTGGTAAATAATGAGATGATTTCTCCAGTAGAAGTATTAATAAAATAAGCATAATCTAATTTTTGCAAACGTTCAAACATAGTAGCGCGCATCTTAGCTACCATTTTGTTACCTGCTTTAGCTATAGTATGCCCATGTATATAAGAAAATATACCACGTAAAAAATATACCCCAATAATAGCAGCAACAATTAAATGCAAATACTGAGTATCCTCGCGAAGAAGAGCATCATCAATTAAAAATTTAATAATTAAAGGAGCCGATAGTCCAGCAGCACTGGCAATCATAAAGCATACCAATGCGGTGAAAACCGAGGGCCAATATGGCAGTATAAAATTTCGCCAATATAATTTAAACATATAAGCCTCCGAGCTTAATAGAGGCAACTCTGTTAGTGCCTAATTTATAATCAAGATTGATAGAACTTAGTATTACCAAGTAAACAATATAGAATACAAACATATATTTATACTTATTATAGCACCATGTACAAGATATAACATCACTATAATAAAATGTCACAAAAACTAGGCTTAGCACCTAATCATCATGCTGGTGAAGCCTAGTTGTTTGTAGTAATCAAAAAAAGTAGGGAGGTTTTGTCCACCTCCACTAAAACACAATTATAACACCCGACGTGCTCCGATATAACGATCTCCCCAGTATCCGCTGTCCAGACGAGCAATCGCTATTCCACGACTTGAAGTCGCACTAATAAACTGCCCACTCCCTAGATAAATACCTACATGCGATGCTCCAGCCTCATATGTACTAAAATATACTAAATCTCCGACTTGCAATCGGCTATACGATACATGCTGTCCTAATTCATATTGTTCATCAGCAGATCGTGGTAAGTAAATTCCAGATTGAGCAAAAACATAGCGAGTAAAACCTGAACAATCAAAACCACCAGGTGACGTACCACCAAACACATAGGGCACTCCTTGATAACGCAATGCAGTTTGTACAATTCTTCTGACCATAGAACTTGATCCATCACGACTAACAGGTATTTCTCGTCCCATAATAGCACGATATGTCTCTGAACCAATTACGCCGTCTGTTTCAAGACCTCTGTCTCTTTGAAAATTGGCAATTGCATTTGCTGTCGCTTCACCAAAGTCTCCATCGACGCTGCCGACATTATATCCTAGCGCATTGAGCTGCGCCTGAATTGTCGCAATATCGTCTCCTTGGTCCCCTTGATGATACGATGCGTACGTAGGTAATGTACCTGCACTCACAAGAAGTAACGAAAACACTAGAACTCGAAGAAATTTCTTCACACTTTATACCCCTCTCAATAACCTCCGAGGTTAGCTGACGGGTTAGGGTTGAGATACCCTACTTTTAGACAAATGATTCGCTTGCCGTACAAGTTTCACCCCAAAACTGTGGTTCCCCCGGTCCTGCGCATGGATTAGGTTTTCTAAAAACTACGCTATACTTACAGCATTCGCTTTACTTACTGAAAATCCTGCTTTTTATAAAATTATTTTTATCTTTCCTCTTGACGTTTTTTCAAATCTCCACGCAATAAATATAGTGGACGTTGTTTTACCTCTTCAAAAATGCGTCCAACGTATTCCCCAATAATCCCTAAACCAAGTAATTGTAGTCCACCCAGTAGTAAAATGCTCGCTGAAATAGTAGCCCAGCCAGGTACTGCTTCGATCGTAAAAAACTTAATATACACAACATGCATCGTGACTGCAAAACTCAGTAATGCAAATAGTAAACCAACATAGAATGCAAATCGCAACGGAAGTTGAGAATAAGCCATTATACCATCAAGGGCAAAATGAATCATTTTTTTTAATGAAAACTTAGATGTACCAGCATAACGCTTGGGGGCTGAAAATTCTACGCGTACTTGTCGATAACCAATCGCACCAATCATACCACGGATAAAGCGTGCCCGTTCCTTAAAACGGCGAAAACTTAGGACTACTGCCCTATCTAACAAACGAAAATCTGAGCCACCCTCTTGAATACGCACCTTTGACACCCAATTGATTAATGTATAATAAATACTGGAAGTGAAATTTTTAAACCACGAGACTCCTGCGGTACTAACTCGTATTGTCTGTACCACTTCGCCCCCTTCCTCCCACTTCGAAATAAGTAAAGGTATCATGTCAGGCGGATGCTGCATATCTCCATCCATTGTAATCACTGCATCCCCATCAGCATGATCCATTCCACACGTTAAAGCTAATTGATGCCCATAGTTACGTGCCATAATCAGCCCCCGTACTCGTTCATCTTGTTGAGTTAAGCGTTCAACAATTAAAGGAGTAGCATCACTTGATCCATCATCAACAAAAATCAGTTCAAAACGATATGCCAACCCCTCGATATGTTTGCAAACTTCTTTATAAAATACTTCAATATTATCTTCTTCATTAAAAACAGGTACCACAATCGAGATTAGTTGCATTATTTTCTCCTCAATTTACTACGAAGTGCATTCGCATCATACTTTTTTTATATAATCCTGTCGTAATACAGCCGCACCACGTAAATAACTATGTATCATCGCACTTTGTGGCAACTCAGTATTTAATAAAATCAATACCCGTACACACATTGGTAAACCATTTGGCGAATCAATTTCTAGTGTTCCAAAAAGTGGGACCTCTGTCCATCCTAAATTTCTCGCCGCAACTGCAGGAAATGCCGAATTTAAATCAGCAGTAGAGCTAAAAGTAACCGATGCAATATCTTCTGTTTGTATATGATTTGCTTTTACCATAGTAACTAATAATTCTCGTGTACGTTCTATGATCTCGGTAGGTTCATTCTTATCTACTGTGATTGCGCCTCTAATACCACGTACCAAAATTATCATCCTTTCGTACTTTCACTTTAAACATTAACATTTCATATTTCGCTACTCACTCCTTAATATCCTTTAGATTCTATCGTTTTTTTACATTTTTTTAAGTGTATCTCCCCCTAAGGAAATGACAGCTATATTATTATTCTCGTATGTATAGAGTATAGAGCCTCCATAACAATTATTATAAAGGGGCTTTAGTGATATCTATATAACTCTAGTATGGTAATTTCTATACTCTCCTTATACATAGATAAAACTGAATGAATTGACTCATATCAGTCAATTCATTCAGTTTCTTATACCAAACGTTGTTTTAGTATTGCCGAACCGGCTTTTACATCTTCCATTTGTGCTGATGGGATGTCAGGGAATGCACCAATTTCAATGGTTTCTAAAACAGGATGGTTCGTTTGATCATAAAACACACCATACCATACCCCTGAAACGTTACTTTCTATCCATTCGGCAGGTTCCGCGCTATTGATCAAGTTAATTTTTATACTCCCTTGACCTAAAAAATCGCGAATTTCTTGCCGATCTTCAGGCGTAAGCGACATTTTATTGATAAAAATACTCCATCTTTCACCTTTATCAATAAAACGCTGCAGGGCTTCATGAATTTCAAATAGTATGGCTCTAACACTTGGCGCTAACTCTAGTTTTTCAGTCATGATTTTCCAACTACCTCTACCTGCCATTCCTTAAGTATCAATACGATTTGCTCCACTACATTGTCCACCATATTTGTGACAATGGGTGTCATCTCAAGACCAATATCAATCTGCAATGGTTGCACACCGAGTATTCTAATTTCTTGAGCAGGCTTTTCTAAAATTTCCATGGTTCTTAGTACATCTTGAATACCAAGTTCATGCATCGATATTTTCCCTTTAAAATAACTTTTAACCTCATCATGGTTAAACTGATACATGTACCCAGCAGGCTGTTCACCGTTAATCGCATCTATGAGTAACAATTTATTAGTACCAATTAAAAATCTCAGTAATTCCATGCCAAGTGTACCGCCATCTAATACTTGGACATTTTCTGGACAAGTATATTGTGCAAGTAGTCGCTCTATAACCCGAACCCCAAAACCCTCATCTTGCATTAAAATATTACCGACACCAAGTACCGTAATTTGTTCCATTACTTAATATCCCCTATATCATCTGGCTCTTTGTCATAAAATTTCACTCCTGAAAACATGGCTGAAATTTCTCCATATTTTTCAGTCATATCCGCTCTTGTCGCCATATACATGTGAATAATCACAAATAATATAATCATCCACGCTACATAATGATGAGCCATATGAACAATATACTCATCAACAAGCAAACTACTAATTGGAGTTAGCGTTTTCGCTAAAAGGCTATTGGGATTTACTTGTGCATACATCGCAAATCCAGTGAACACTTCGAAAAAAATCATAGCATATACGCCACCATACCCTGCACGAGCCATAGAATTTCTCAAATAAGGTCTATGCGCAGAACGTATAAATCCATAATGTAGCCCCATATCAACCATACCAGTCCAAAAAAGTTTTGTCCATGGTTTAGGCAACATACGATCTCCTTTATGAATAATAAAACCATATATGCGGAAAATAAAGGATGATAGTAGCACATAAGCAGCTGTAAAATGAATAAAACGAATCGTCGACATGGATGATAAATTACCTACAGCCAAAGTTGGCTCTATGCCTTGACTACCAATATAAAATGGATTGCCAATATACAAGCCAGTAATAAATAATACCAAAATCGAAGCTACCATGATCCAATGAAATATTCTCGTCCAAATAGTAAATACGTAGTAAACGTTAACTGTTTTGACCTTCATGATATGCCTCCTTATCTACCCTTATATTTTGAAATAAGGATCACTATGCACAACCATCAATTCACGTCCTGAAGGATCATATAAATGTGTTGCGCAAGCTAAACAAGGATCAAAGGAATGAATCACCTTTAGAATTTCAAGCGGCTTATCAGCAATTTTCACCTTTGTATCCATCATACTTGCTTCATAAGCGCCATATCCTGATTTACTATCCCGCGGGCAGGCATTCCACGTAGATGGCACAATGGCTTGATAATTCGCTATTTTACCATCTTTGATCACTACCCAATGGCTAAGGCCACCACGAGGAGCTTCATGCAGTCCTACTCCCTTAGCGTCTTTAGGCCAAGTAGCTGGATCCCATTTTTCCATATTCGCAACAGAAGTATCACCAGCTTTAACATTATTTACTAATTTATCAAAATAATATTTACTAATATAAGCCATTACTTGTGTTTCTAGTCCCCGCGTTGCGGTACGGCCAACCGTAGATAACAACCAAGTTTGTGGTGGTAAATTTAACATTTTAGAAACGGCATCCACTTGATCCACCATCATTTTTTCAACCCAAGTCGGCTCTTTAATAATCCCTTGTTTCACTTTCGTATATACAATAATGTATCGGGATAAAGGCCCAACCTCAGCCATCTTGCCTTTCCATTTAGGAGTTTTAATCCAAGAGTATTTTTGACTCTCATCAAGGAACTTCCAATCTGTTTTTGTCCCTTCTTTAGGTCCAGTAAATTCAGGTTTCGTTACGCCACTCCACGGATGAAGATTTGCATCTTTTTCTGGATAACTATACCACGAATGTTCAACACTCTCCGTCAATACGTCGGGATCACTTAGATCCTTTGCTTCAAAAGGATAGAATACAGCTTTATCAACACCTTGGGCAAAATTTTCAACCACGCCATCTGAGCGCAGTAATAAATTTTTATGAAAATCACCATTTGAAGTACCGGAATACTTATCTTCAGGATAATCGCCAAAGCCAATCACGCGCTGCTTAGCAAGTCCACCACCATCAACATACCCTTGCTTCACATACAGTTCACCAATCGCTAATATATCAGGTATATAAAAATGATTCGCAACATCAATAGCGAGATTAATGGATGCATCAACAACAGCCAGCCGTTCACTGTTAATTGGTGCATTCATGTCATTCATAGAAATAGAGCAAGGCATGCCACCTACCACATAATGTGGATGAGGATTTTTCCCACCAAAAACAACATGAGGTATGACAATCTCGCGTTGTTTATCTAATATATTCAAATAATGACCTACAGCCATTAAATGAACTTCTGGAGGCAATAAATTATAATCAGGATGATCCCACCACTGAGCTGAAAAAATCCCCAGTTGGCCACTTTCCACTATTTTTTTCACTTTATCTTGAATGGTTTTATAATAAGCGGTGGTTGCTTTCGGAAACTCTTTAGGATATGCTTCTGTATCAAACTCGATTGGACCTTTGAAATCTAGATTATATTTATCTAATATTGTATTTTGCAAGGCAGCTGTCGCTGCTGGATCCGCTTTCAAAGCCGCTACCGGGCTAACCCAATCTAATGCATGCAAGTGATAAAAATGTACAATATGATCATGCACGCACTGAGTAGCCGCCATAATATTACGAATATAATTAGCATTTTTAGGGATTTCGATACCTAATGCATCTTCAACAGCTCGTAAACATCCTAAGGCATGTACCGTTGTACATACTCCACAAATCCGTTGGGTATAAGCCCATGCATCTCGTGGGTCCCGTCCTTTCGTAATTAATTCAATCCCCCGCCATGCCGTACCACTCGATAATGCGTCTTGTACTTTACCTGTGGCTTCATCAACAATAACTTCTAGTCGCAGATGACCTTCAATGCGATTTACAGGATCAACCACAACACGTTTCATATATTCCCCTCCTTCTAACCTTTATTCCTGATCATTTTCTGGATTATTATCGTCTTTACGATGCCTACTATGCTGAATAGCTGAAAATACACCATGAGCAAGAACGCCAGTTGCAAGTGCTCCAGCTGCTACCACACCAATTTTATCAGCATTTGCTATCACATTCGGCACTGGAATATTAGGCATACGATCATAAAACGGATCATTATCCCAAAAATTATTAGACGAACACCCTATACAAGGAGCGCCTGATTGGATTGGATAAGAAAGACCATTCCACCAACGCATATTTCCACAAGAATTATACGCCTCTGGACCACGACAGCCGACTTTATATAAGCACCATCCAGCCTTACTACCCGCATCATCAAACTTTTCTACGAACATACCAGCATCGAAAAACGGACGTCGATAACAGGTATCATGAATTCGATTACCGAAAAACTGTTTGGGTCGGCCTTTGCTATCAAGAGGAGGGATTTGTCCAAATAATGTATAGTGCATAATCACACCAGTGAGAACTTCAGGAATAGGCGGACATCCAGGAATTTTAATAATCGTCTTGCCACTGATGACATCACTAACCGCTACTGATTTTGTAGGATTAGGCTTTGCCGCTTGAATTCCTCCCCAAGCTGCACAAGATCCCACTTCAATAATCGCAGCAGCCCCTTTCGCCACTTCTTTAAGGTTTTGTACAAAAGGTTTTCCCCCTACCATACAAGAAATACCATCATCATTCAGAGGTACGGCCCCTTCGACTGCCAGTAAATATTTCCCATTATACTTTTTCATAATTTCTTGTAAGTGGTGTTCTAACGGTTCGCCAGCAGCAGCAGCTAAAACATCCATATACTCCAAAGAAATCATATTTAAAATAACATCCGATGCATATGGGCTCTGAGAACGAATAAAAGTCTCATCACAACCTGTACATTCATGACCATGTAGCCAAATAACAGGCACTAATTGTTTTTGTTCCGCTGCAGATACCACTTCTGAAAGCATCATTGGCGATAACCCCAAGACACCAGTAATCGTTACACAGGTTTTTAAAAAGCTACGTCGACTTAGGTTTTTTTCTTGAAACAAATCCCATAAAGAATTATTGTTTTCCACAATTACCCTCCTCTCATTGTATAAAAATTTTATACAAAGTGATAATGGAAATAGAAGCGTTTACTTCTGTGCTGTTCGAATCCCACGATCACACCATGGTTCTTCTGCCATATAATCACCATCATAATAATAGTAAGCGCGTGCACGGCAACCACCACAAATCGTATCATAGCCACATGTACCACAGCCACCTTTTAATGGTTCATGACGCAATCGATTAAACATTTCACTGTCCCGCCACAATACATCAAAATTTGTTTCACGTACATTTCCAATTTTTATTGGTAAGTAAGGACATGATTGTACATCACCATTTGGTAAAATAACACAATAACTAGTACCTGCTAAACAACCTTTTGTAAAACGCATTGACATATTTCTTTCTTTCGCAATACGCATAAACTGCGGAGCACAGGTAGGTTTAATTTCAATTGATACCTCACCTTGCTTATCTAAAATACGTTTCAATACCGCTTCATACTCTTCCGTCTTTAATGTAGTATCTTCAATATCTTTTCCTCGACCAGTTGGCACTAGGAAAAAGATATGATGAGCCATTGCTCCTTTTTCCACTGCTAAGTCTGTAATATCCGTTACTTCTTTTTCATTCCAAGTTGTCACGGTAGTATGTACTTGAAAACGAAGTCCAACTTTGCGACAAGCTTCCATAGCAGCAATCGTTTTATCCCAAGCACCCTCTGACTGACGAAATTTATCATGAATTTTTTTATCTGTACTGTCAAGACTAATACCAGCAGCTCCTAGTCCAGCCTCTTTTAATTTAATAGCCACTTCCTCAGTAATTAAAATCCCATTTGTTCCCAGTACGGGTCGCAGTCCAATACTTTTCGCATAACGAATGAGTTCATAGATATCCTCTCGCATCAATGGCTCGCCACCACTTAAAATAATAATTTTAAAACCGGCACGTGCCATTTCATCTAGTAATTTTTTACCTTCTTCTGTACTTAATTCATCAGCTCGCTTAGTACCTGCATCACGATAGCAGTGAATGCAACTAATATTACAGGCTTGTGTAGTATTCCATGATATAATCATTTATTAATTCCCTCCAAATTTGGTATTGGTAAAATGTGCACTACTTATGTTGACTATGACAATCGCTTACTAGAAGGGGTTTTAGCATCCTCTAACCTGATTCATGGCAGATCTAAAATTATAGATTCTCCCATTCCGACACACTTAAACTAAGTATGTCACCCTTCTTCATTATCTTTTCATTATCGCAAAATATCGGACTTTTAACAATACTTTTTACATATGATTCATACTTTATTAATTTTCTAAATTCAGATGATAAATCGTAACGCGTTTTTGTCTCATTAAGTAGATAAGGACTTGGCTAAAGCCAAGTCCTTATCTACTTAATTATAAAGTCTTATCAACAATACTTATCAAATCTTTACTTGGACGATATCCAACAATACGTTCTACCTCTTGTGCATCTTTAAATAACAATAAGGTAGGTATTCCCATTACATTATATCTACTAGCCAGTTGCGGGTGTTCATCTACATTTACTTTCGCAACGATCACTTTGCCATTATACTCTGCATCCACAGCCTCAAGTTCAGGAGCAACCATTTTACATGGTCCACACCATGGTGCCCAAAAATCAATTAGTACTGGTTTCTCTGCCTGTTGTATTTTTTCATTGAAATCATTTTCGCTATCAATCTTTGTTATACTCATTATGTAACCTCCATTATTTGAATTTTACTTTATTATCAACCATTAGCATTTTTTCATACCATATATTAATCTCATTTTAAAAAATTTTTAACTAAAAGTCAATCTTTATTAACTATTATAATTATAAAGAATGCAATTCACAAAATAACTCTCTACTACGAATAGCAAAAACATGTAGTATTAAAATACTACATGTTTATTTTGTATATCAGACTGCGAGTGATCAATAAGCCGAGTTTTGTACCACTTACGCGGCGATGATCATCTATCTAGTCTGGCAGTTACCTGACAGCTCTAGCGACGCAACCCGGAAGGTTCAGCGGGCAGCTTCATCCCTTCCCTATTAGGTCTTGCTCCAGATGGGGTTTACCTAGCCAGCCAGTCACCTGACTGCTGGTGCGCTCTTACCGCACCTTTCCACCCTTACCGACCAAAAGTCGGCGGTTTACATTTCTATGGCACTTTCCCTGAGGTCACCCTCGCTGGACGTTATCCAGCATCCTGCCCTATGGAGCTCGGACTTTCCTCGTATGCTTTATGGGCATCCGCGATCATCTTTCCTACTCACAGCACTGATATCAACTATTCAATTGACTAGATACATATGATATCATGAAAACACTTCATCGTCAATATAGCATTGCGATGTAATAAATTCCATATATAAATAGTATTTAATACACACCTAAAGCATCTCGATTCACTGTGTCAACAGAAATATCCACTGCCCATTTATCTTTACTTGCACAAGTAGTAAGATATGTAGCTACATATGATAGTATTGGTTGTTCTGTAGCAAAATGACCAGCATCAATTACAGCAATACCAGCAGTTAACGCATCTTGCGCTTCATGATATTTCACATCACCAGTCACCAAGACATCCGCTCCGGCAAAAGCCGCTTTCTGTAGCAAACTCGCTCCACTTCCCCCGCAAACTGCTACCTTTTTTATCACTTTATCCAGCGGGCCTGCTACGCTAACAAACGGTATATCTAGTGATTTTTTAACATGAGTAATAAAATCTGTAAGCACTGTAGGTTGTCGTAGCTTCCCAATACGTCCTAAGCCCAGTGAATGATTTGGAGCAACCAGTTGAACCATATCATATGCTACTTCTTCATAAGGATGAGCCTTACACATTGCTTTCACTACCCGACGACTGATTTTTTCAGGCACAATGGTTTCTAAACGAACTTCTTCTACATATTCGACTACACCAGGTCGGCCAATAAACGGCTTCGCATTCTCTAATGGCAGAAAAGAACCAATACCATTTGCTGCAAATGTACAGTGACTATAATTGCCGATATGACCAGCTCCAGCCTCTGTTATCGCAGTACGTACCACTTCAACATGAGTGGTTGGTACAAAAACTACCAATTTATAGAGCGTCTCAGTATAGCTGACCGTAAGCGGCTGAGAATCTACCAATTCAAACTTAGCAGCCAACACATCATTCACACCACCTGTAGCACTATCTAAATTTGTATGAGCAGCATAGACAGCAATATCAGCTTTCAATAGACTGGCTAGCAATTTACCTTGAGGCAAATCCGTACGGATACGATTCATAGCTTTAAAAATAATAGGATGATGTACAACAATCAAATTCACACCATCTTGTATCGCTTTTTCCACAACAGCTTGCGTCACATCTAACGTGACTAAGATCTTACTAATTGCTTGACTTGGACTACCAAGTAACAAACCCACATTATCCCAACTCTCAGCTAAACACTTAGGGGCAAAACGTTCCATTGCCTCTATGATAACTTGACATTTTACAGACATTGTTTCTTAGCCTCCAGTTGTTCCAGTCTTTTCTGGTACTCTTGATACTTACTACTTTGCTTTGCAGCACTACTCCCTCTCATTCCAGCTAAAACCCATTTCGTCTGATTGATCAAATTATCGATATGAAGTTGCAATAATTCAGGCTTATTTTCCCACAATTTCATACCAATGTCATACATAATAGGTTCTAACTCTTCTGAATGTCCGGGTTCTGCGACAACTATTTCATATAATTTTCCCTCATCTTGCACTAATGCTTCTTCCATAATGCACCACTGATTCGCAATTAGCCACTGACGTACGGTTGCTGTTGCTACCATAGGTTGTAATATTAAACGTTTAAGCGAACTTGTGATCTCTGGACTTTTCTCCAATATCTCAATAATGGTACTGCCACCCATTCCAGCAATCACAACTGTATCTACCTCATCAGAAGAAAGAACAGCCAAGCCATTCCCTAGGCGTACAGAAATTTTATCTTCCAAGCCTAATGCCTTAATATTATCTTTTGCCAATTGGTAAGGTCCACTATGTACATCCCCTGCTATAGCTGAAATAATGCGATTTTGTTGCACCAACTCAATCGGCAAATAGGCATGGTCCGTTCCAATGTCAGCTAAACGTGTTCCTTGCGGTACAAAAGTCGCTAATGCCGCTAATCGTTCACCCAGTTTCAAATTAAATTCACCTCATTATTATATAAGATGTACTTTTACATCTTTCGTTTCAATTTTACTTTCCCTCTTCATTGTATAGTAAAAAATGCAAAGCACACGCTTTGCATCTCAATTTCATAATATGGTGGGCGATGACGGGATCGAACCGCCGACATCCTGCTTGTAAGGCAGGCGCTCTCCCAGCTGAGCTAATCGCCCGAAATATGGTGACCCGTGGGGGAATCGAACCCCCGTTATCGCCGTGAAAGGGCGGTGTCTTAACCGCTTGACCAACGGGCCTTCGATTATAATTGCAGTCAAAATGGTGGGCCCACCTGGGATCGAACCAGGGACCAACCGGTTATGAGCCGGTTGCTCTACCGCTGAGCTATAGGCCCGCGTAATGAAATAAATGGCTCCTCGAGTAGGACTCGAACCTACGACCGATCGGTTAACAGCCGATTGCTCTACCAACTGAGCTATCGAGGAATTTCATCGACTTAATGATTATAATACAACTCAGGCATTACGTCAACTACTTTTTCCCGAAAAATAAAATTACTCTAAGAAATCTTTTAGTTTTTTACTACGACTAGGATGCCGTAATTTTCTAAGAGCCTTGGCTTCGATTTGTCGAATACGTTCACGAGTAACACCAAAATGTTGGCCCACTTCTTCTAACGTACGAGCTCGTCCATCATCTAAACCAAATCGCAATCTAAGAACTTTTTCTTCTCTTGGGGTTAACGTTTCCAAAACTTCTTCTAATTGCTCTTTAAGTAGCATAAACGAAGCGGCTTCAGCTGGTGCTGGTGCATCTTGATCTTCAATAAAATCGCCTAAATGTGAATCTTCTTCTTCACCAATCGGTGTTTCTAGCGATACTGGCTCTTGTGCAATTTTCATGATTTCTCGGACACGTTCTACTGTGATATCCATTTCCTTACCAATTTCTTCAGGTTGTGGTTCACGACCTAGTTCCTGAAGTAATTGGCGAGATACACGGATCAATTTATTAATGGTTTCAACCATATGAACTGGAATACGAATCGTTCGTGCTTGGTCAGCAATCGCTCTTGTAATTGCTTGACGAATCCACCATGTCGCATAGGTACTAAATTTATAACCTTTATTATAATCAAACTTTTCAACTGCTTTAATGAGTCCTAAATTTCCCTCTTGGATTAAGTCTAAAAATAGCATCCCACGTCCAACATATCGTTTAGCAATACTAACAACTAAACGTAAATTTGCTTCTGCTAAACGTCTTTTTGCTTCCTCATCCCCTTGTTCCATGCGTTGCGCTAATTTAATTTCTTCATCACCTGTCAAAAGAGGAACTCTACCAATCTCCTTAAGATACATACGCACAGGATCATCAATACTGATACCATCTGGAATACTTAAATCAATATCGACTTCATCAGCTACAACTTCTTCTTTTTCTGAAGTTTCAGCTTCTTCCGTTCTTTCCACACCATCAGGAAGCTCATCAACTATTTCAATCCCCTTGCTTGAAAATATTTCGTACATATCATCAATTTCATCAGGAGACAAATCCTCACTTTGGAGAGTATCCATGATCTCACTATAGGTTAGCACACCACCATGTTTTTTCCCTTTGTTTACTAATTTATTTATATTTTCACTGGATATACTTTTCTTTTCTGTCATTTTACTCCCCTCCTCCATTGGCTACCCAATCAAGGCTTTGTTTATTTTTTTTGGTTATAAATAATTCAGCTTACCGATTTCATTATTTATTCGCTGACTTTCTGCTAATTCCTGCAGAAATCGACTATCTCCCATACGTTCTAATTCATCAGCCCGTAATCGGTGCTGTTCATATAAAACTTTCAACTGAGTCAGCCTCAAGTTTTTGATACAATCATCAACCATTTTTTTACTGTCATCATACTGTATCTCAATTAACATAATATGAGATAATTCTGCATTTGCTGATTCACTTAATAACATGGTCCAAGCAGAGTCAGCAATATCCTTCCCCATATTATACTCATTAAATATTAATTTAATAATCTCTTGCCTATACTCTCCTTGTATTTCTTCTACAGAGAGCTTTTCTTCAATATATGGTATTAAAGATTTTTCTTCACACATTAATCGAATTATATGTCTTTCTGCCTGTTCAGTAGCACTCGATGGAGTATTGGCAACTATTATATTAGATATATTCTTCCCTTTATTTACATTTTTATCCTTTTTTGAGTTAAATAAAAATTTACGAACTTCACTACGTATTGCGCTTTCATCAATCGCTAACATTTGTGAAGCACGAGCAATATGAGCATTGACCTCTACAGCATTATTCGCTGCTGCTAGAATTGGTACTATTTTTGACACTACCGCTACTTTTCCCTCTAGATCAGTATAATTCGTGCTATCAAAAGATTGCTTTATCTGATAATCTAAAAAGTCTAATGCATTTTTGATCAATACGTTAAAAGCATCTGCTCCATGTTTACGAATAAATTCATCAGGATCCTTACCATCAGGGATTAAAACCACTTTAACGTTTGCTCCCATATTACGTAGGATTGACAGTGCCCTCAACGTAGCATTTTGCCCAGCAGCATCACTATCATAGGCAAAAACGATTTCAATTGGATGATCACGATTCAGGCGAAGCATTAAATTAGCTTGCTCAGGAGTAAAGGCAGTCCCCAATGATGCCACTACGTTTTGAATACCAAAAGCATGAGCCGTTATAGCATCCATATAGCCTTCGACTACAATAGCCTGACCTGATTCCTTTATAAACTTATGAGCAATATCAAAAGCAAACAAAATATGACGTTTATTAAAAACAGGAGTCTCTGGCGAGTTCAAATATTTCGGCTGACTATCATCAAGTACCCGTCCACCAAATCCAACCACTCTACTACGAGCATCACAGATTGGGAACATGATCCGATTACGAAATCGGTCATAAATACCGTCACCTGAATTTCTCATCACTGCCAAACCAGTTTTCAGTAAAATTTCTTGCTCAATATCTCGGTTTAAAAAAGCTTGTGCTAATTTTTCCCAAGATGGCGGAGCAAAACCAATTTTAAATTTTTCAATCATTTCACCTGTAACACCACGGGCCTCTAGATATTCTTTCGCTTGCCTACCATAAGCAGTTTTAGTCAAACAAGCATAAAAAAAGTCCCTAGCCATTTCATTGACACGGTATACTTTGATAATCTCCCGTTCCTTAACCAACTCTTGTGCTGTTTTTTCTTTTTGCGGCAGTGGGATATTTATTTTTTGTGCTAACATTTTCACAGCATCAAAAAAACTAATATTTTCAATTTTCATCAGAAAATTAAATACATTTCCCCCACTCTGACACCCAAAGCAATAAAAAAACCCTTTATCTGTGGTTACAGAAAACGACGGAGTATTTTCATGGTGAAATGGGCAACAACCCCAATAATTTTTACCTTTCTTTTTTAACGGTACATAATCCGATACAATGCTTACAATGTCAGATTCTGAGCGTAACCTCTCAATAAATTCATCATAAACTTCGTCCTTCACAACATCACCTTACCCTATCTACGTTTGCTCCCAAGGGTTTGGCACAAACTAATTAGCTTTTTGCATAATTCCACGTTCTTTTACATTTTCCTATTAAATATAGCATGCCCAATATTAATAAAAGAAAATCAATTCCGTTTTGTGACTTATTTCTACATAAAATCATATAATCCTGCAACAAAATTATTACAGAGTTATACAAATTCTCTTCATAACACTGACATACCTTTTACAATAACAGTATTCAATATAAATCATAATTATCCTCTATTTTCTCTTGACAATAGTTATAGTATTTGATACAAATTTAATAATTATTTGCTCTAATAAGAAAAAAAGTGATTAGAGCATCGCTCTAATCACTTTTTTCTGTCTATATAGATATCACTACATCTTCTTCACGGCAAACTAGCAATCTTTTATTTTAAAAGCCATTTTGAAGGTATAAATAACTTTTCAAATAGATGAACCGCATACATGTCTGTCAAACCAGCAATATAATCAACGATCGTTACTTCTAATCCCCATTTTTCTTCTCGTTCTAAATAATCTTGTGGCAAAATTTCAGGATGAATCATAAAATATTCATATAATTTATGAATAATATATTGCGCTTTTTTACGATCTGGCTCTAGTTCTTCCGACTTATAAATTTTTTTAAACATAAATTCACGAAATTCTTCCATCGCTAATTTGATTTTAGGAGACATCCTTATTTCATTATGACCTTCTGAAGTTTTAATCATATCACTTACCATCACCGTAATCATGTGGGAAGGGTTTATCCCTAGTAGACTCGTAACGTTTTTCGGCAAATCAGCAGAGTTAATCATACCAGCTCTGATGCCATCATCATAATCATGGCACAAATACGCAATACGATCGCCAATACGTACAATATTGCCTTCTAACGTTACTGGTTTATTGTCACCAGTATGGTTTAGAATACCATCTTTGACTTCCATTGTTAGATTTAGCCCTTTACCGCCTCTTTCTAGATACTCAACCACTCTTAGACTTTGTTCATTATGGTTATAATGTCCAATAATATCACGTAGTGCATATTCTCCAACATGTCCAAAAGGTGTATGTCCTACATCATGTCCTAAAGCAATCGCTTCGGTCAAATCTTCATTCAGCATTAAGGCTCTAGCAATCGTTCGCGATATTTGTGCAACTTCCAAACTATGCGTCATACGCATACGATAATGATCTCCAGGTGAAATATAAACTTGCGTTTTATGTTTTAAACGCCGAAAAGCCTTACTATGTATAACTCGATCACGATCACGCTGAAACGCTGTACGAAACTCACAACTTTCTTCCTCATTATCACGCACTGCCTCTTGGCTTTTACTAGCAAGTGAAGATAATATCTTATACTCTTGTGCTTCAATTCGTTCACGTATGTTCATAGTTTCGCCCTCCCTACCTTTATTATACAACTAATTCCAGCCCATGTGAAATTTATTATTTTCACTAAACATGATATAATATGAGTAAACTACAATAAAAGGAGTTATTAGTATGAAGGCCAAAATTGCAACCCTCACTTTGCTACTTATCTTGGTATTGACGTCCACTACTTTGGCGGCCAAACCGATTATCAAGGCTGATCAGCAGTATTTTGATATCAACACTGGACTATACATATTAAATGGAAATGTATATCTAGAAGTAAAAAACCGTATCATTACTGCAGGACAAGCAAAAGTGAATATGGCATCACTGGAAGTATGGGGAACAGGTGGAATTACCGTTACACAAGATGATATTTACTTTACAGGTGATAGCGTTTATATCTATGGCGCTAGTGACCGAGCCTCGATTGAAGGAAAAATATTTTTTTCTCGTACAAACACCAAAGTCACTGCCGAACGAGCCGATTACAACTGGCGAGATAAAAATGCCGTATTTAGTGGGAATGTAGAAGTTACGCAAAACGGCAACGTTTCTACTTTTGACAGTATACAATATAATATGGAAACCGATACATTTTTCTAAGAAAAGACTAAGCCTTAGTCTTTCTTACTTGCAATTAAGAAATGTTATACCCTCTGATTCCCTAAAAAATATCCCCTTAGTTCATATAAGTGAACTAAGGGGATATTTGCATCTAACTTCCGCAGTATGTTTCATCGGTAGCTGCATTTTTACATACAATTTCCATGATTTTATTAGCGGTTTCTTCAATTGCCCTATTCGAAACATCAATAATTGGACATTTTAATTTATACATAATACTTTTCGCATATTCAACCTCTTGTGTAATACGTTCAACATCAGCATAACAAGACGCTGGATCAAGCCCCATGGAACTCAATCGTTCAGCACGGATACCATTGAGCTTATCAGGGTCAATGATTAAACCTATAATTCGCTCTGTAGGAACTTGAAATAATTGTTCAGGTGGCGCAACCTCAGGCACCATCGGAACATTTGCTACTTTTATTTTTTTATGGGCTAAATACATGCTTAAAGGGGTTTTAGAAGTTCGCGATACTCCAACAAGTACAATATCCGCTTTTAATAATCCCCATGGGTTTTTCCCATCATCATATTTTACTGCAAACTCTACCGCAGCAACGCGTTTAAAATACTCTTCATCAAGCATATGAATTAATCCTGGTTTTAATTTAGGGGTTAAGCCAGATACCTTTTGTACAGCATCAATCATTGGTCCCATAATATCAATAGTCGGAATATTATATTGCCCAGCCAGTAACAACAACGCTTCACGTAGTTCCGGTCCGACGATCGTATGGCAAATGACACTGTTAGAGGCATTTGCTTCCTCAATAATTTTTTTTATTTGTTCTACTGTTTTAATATAAGGAATGCGAATAATCTCAAATGTATCGGCTTCAAATTGACTAGCGGTAGCTCTCGCTATCCGCTCTGCAGTCTCCCCTATGGAATCAGATAAAGCATAAATTACCGATAAAGCAGCTATGATTTCTCCCCCCTTATCCTTATCACTACATAGAATTATAACTCTACAATTTTACTTACATCTACCACATTCACAATCAAACCAGTGATGGCTTTTAGTAATGCCAAACGATTGCCGCGAACCTTGACATCTTCTGCCATAACCATAACTTCACCAAAGAATGTATCAATAGGCTTAGCCATAGCCATAATCTGTTCAAGCACACCAGAATAATTTCTCGTTACCATCATTTCGTCAACAACTTGGCGAGCCAATTTATATTCATTATATAAATTACGTTCCGCATCTGTAGCAAATAATGTTTCATCAATGACTTCCACTGTAACATGTTTCATTAGATTACTAATTCTAGTAAACGCCTGAACGGCTTTTTGCATTTCAGCGCTAGTACCATCTGCATTCATAGCCTTCGCTCTTAACCAAGTATCATATACATCATCAATATCTACTGCCATGACAGCATCAATGATATCATAGCGAATGTTTATATCAGATAACACATTTTTGATCCGCAGACGGAAAAAATCTTGTATATCCGTCAATAATTTTTCTTGTTGCACTGCGTCTTTAATTTCTAATAATTCCATCGTCTGCAATAACATATTTTTTATTGATATATGGTGTTTACCATCAATTAGTATATTCACAATTCCTAATGCCTGACGTCTAAGTGCATATGGATCTTGTGATCCTGTTGGCACTAAGCCCCTGCTAAAAGTTGCCACAATATTATCTAGCTTATCAGCAATACTCAGCACTTGTCCGACATGACTTGCTGGTAATATATCTCCTGCAAAGCGTGGTAGATAATGTTCAAAAATAGCCTCCGCTACTTCTACCTTCTCACCATTGAGTAGAGCATACTCGCGCCCCATAGTCCCTTGTAATTCTGTAAATTCACAAACCATACCAGTAACAAGGTCGGTCTTTGCCAATATCGCACCTCTAGAAATCACTGGTTGCAACTTTTCATCCATACCAATGGTTTTAGCAATCCTGCCTGCTAATCCTTCAATACGTAGTGTTTTATCATAGAGAGTACCTAGACCATCCTGAAATACAATCGTTTTTAATTTATCTAAGCGATCAATTAACTTCACTTTCTTATCTTCTTCGTAGAAAAAACGTGCATCAGCCAAACGTGCTTTTAGTACTCGTTCATTACCATGTCTAACCACTTCGATATGCTCAGAGCCACCATTACGTACAGTGATAAATACTGGTAATAGCTTACCTTCTTTTGAAAAAACCGGAAAGTAGCGTTGATGTTCGCGCATCGGTGTAATAATAGCCTCAGGTGGTAATGATAAATATTTACCTTCAAAGGTACCATATAATGCAGTTGGATATTCAACAAGATATACGACTTCTTCTAATAAATCTTCATCAATTGTTGCCGTCCCCCCCTGACTAATCGCAATCTTTTCTACTTGCTCACGAATGACCTTGCGACGCATTTCTTGATCAACCATTACATAATGATCCGCCATTTTCACAAAGTAGTCATCAACAGAGGTAACAGCAAATTCGCCTGTACTCAAAAAACGATGTCCACGCGTCAAATTTCCCGTCGCTACTTCTGCTACAGTGAAAGGTATGACTTCATTGCCAAACAAAGCGACTAACCAGCGTATCGGCCGTACAAACTTGCGCTCTAAATTAGCCCACCGCATATTTTTAGGGAAATTAAGACTATCAATGATATCACACAATAGATCTGACAATAATTCTTTAACAGGCTTGCCTACTTCATGAACCATTGCATACACATAACCATCACGTACGACTAACTGAGTTGCCTCAACACCTTGCCCACGAGCGAAGCCTTGTGCCGCTTTCGTTGGGTTACCATCTGCATCAAAAGCAATCTTAATAGAAGGTCCTTTATTCTCACTCTTTTTATCATGTTGCTCTTCTGCCATATTTCGAACTACTAAAATGAAACGACGCGGTGTACCGAATACTTGAATTTTCTCGTAACCAATTCTTAGTTCGGTTAATTTTTTCGTAGCAATCATTTCTAATTGTTTTAAAGATCCTGACATAAATCTCGCTGGAATTTCTTCCGTACCAATTTCTAATAATAAATCTTTAGCCATTATTCATTACCCTCCTTAAGAAGCGGAAATCCAAGTTCTTCACGCTGCTTTAGATAACTTTGAGCACATAACCTTGCCATATTTCGCACGCGTCCAATAAAACCAGTCCGTTCACTCACACTGATTGCCCCACGAGCATCAAGCAAATTAAAAGTATGAGAACATTTTAGCACATAGTCATAAGCTGGTAGCACATAACCCGCTTCAATAATGCGAATTGCCTCTTTTTCATACATATCAAATAGTTGAAATAGCAAAGCTGTATCCGCGATTTCAAAATTATAATGAGATTGCTCCACTTCATTACGCTGAAAAACATCACCATACGTAACGCCAGCTACCCATTCTAAATCATATACATTTTCTTTACCTTGTATATACATAGCCATACGCTCTAAACCATAGGTGATTTCTACAGCCACTGGTTTCACATCAATACTACCTACTTGTTGAAAATATGTAAACTGAGTAATTTCCATACCATCGAGCCACACTTCCCAACCAAGGCCCCAAGCGCCAAGAGTTGGTGATTCCCAGTTATCTTCAACAAATCGAATATCATGCTTTGCTGGATCAATCCCTAAACAGATCAAACTTTCTAAATATAACTCCTGAATATTAGATGGTGATGGTTTCATAATGACTTGAAATTGATGATGCTGAAACAAACGATTTGGATTTTCGCCGTACCGTCCATCAGCCGGACGACGTGATGGTTCAACGTATGCTACATGCCACGGTTCAGGCCCTAGTGCACGTAAAAAGGTAGCAGGATTCATAGTACCTGCTCCTTTTTCCACATCATATGGTTGCATTAAAATACAGTTTTGTTTAGCCCAGTAATTCTGGAGCGTCAAAATAATTTCTTGAAAAGTCAATTGTATTACGCCTCCTAAAAAATAAAATAAAAACCCCTCATCCACAGTAACATATTGTTACAGGGACGAGAGGTATAATCCCGCGGTTCCACCCTGATTGGTCATCTATGATGACCCACCTTAAGTTATAACGAGTTTTACTCTTCTAAAATAGTATTGCTTTTCTATTTTTAGAATTTCCTCTCGCAGCTTGGGAATGCCATTCACCTATCATTTGCTAAGCTCACACTATTCTTAACTCGCTGACCCATGTTTTATCGTAAGGTGTCTTTTTCCCGCATTGCCGTATTTTAGTTAAAATCATAACAAAGTTGCCCGACGTTGTCAACGTCTAAAACTATATTCCACTATCTTTATGATAGTCTTGACTCTCTTTATCTGAGGATGTTTCTTGATTTGCCACTTCCGTTTTGATTGTACTGCCATCATTACGTACCACTTCAATCGTACAATGTTTAAACATTGCTACGAGTACTCCTAGAACTGCAAGGTGTGGCAATACCATAGCGCCAATGGCACCAAAAGTCACAGGAATTTCAACCAATGTTCGCCCATCGCTTTTTACACTAATTTTATTCACATTTCCTTCATAGATAAGCCCTTTAACCTTGTCAATGACTTCTCCTGAACGTACCGAAAACTCCTCTGTCCACTTCGTCTCTTTTGTCTCATCTAATTCAATTAAAGCCTCTAAAACATTACCATTACTTCTTTCTAAAGCTTCTTTCGCTGTGCGATAAGAAACACCAGTACGATCGCGTATAATATCAATTTTTTCTAGCGTAATATCTTCCATCATCGATTCCCCCTATAGTTATTTATTTATTTTATTATGATCCCTTTTCATACTACTTATCCAAAATAAGTAGTATTACTTCTGGTTAGTTTGCATCACAGTAGCAACTTGTTTTATAAACGCCATAGACTTAAGAGGTTTATCTATACAATGTAGTAAATAGCCCATTAATAATTTTTCCGTTTCTACTAGCACAGTACCATTAACAGAAAAACAACCTGGATTATGCCAATCTAACTGTAGTAACCATATAATAAAATCTTTTGTTTTCTCATTTATATCCCCCATATTTTCGTGATCACAATTCTTACAAACGCAACCACCACTGGTAAAATTAAAATAGGTAGGAAAACTAACTGCTTGTCCACAAAGAGTACAATGATCAAATTCAGGATGATACCCCGCAATAGATAATAATTGCCATGCCCAAGCCAATGCAACCATACGAGGATTACGCACGGTAAGAATTTGGAGCACTTCTAATAATAAATCAAAAATATGCGGTTCCGGTTGCCGCTCTGGACAAAGTTCTGCCGTTAATTCCGCAATAAACGAACCATATGCCATACAATTAAAATCTTCCTGCAAATTCCGGAAAGCATGTTTGACCTCGCATTGCTTAACAGAATCACAGTTTTTCCCTGATAACAGTGTTACCTCAAGATGTGTAAATAATTGCATTCCGCTAGCTAAAGAACTCCTAGGTCTTCTAGCACCATTAGCAAAAGCGACAATCTTTCCGTGTTCACGTGAAAATAAAGTGACCATCTTATCAGCATCGCCCCAATCACGTACTGCTACTAAAATGGCTTCAACTTGATATTGTGCCATATATCCCTCAAAAATACCATCTATTAAATTTATAAAACATTGTAAGCCATTGCATGGATTTCAACACAAGGGTACTATAATCCGATTTGCATCTGATAAGGGTGCTGTAAATGGTTCATTCCATTTTTCTGTGCATGAGCGATAAATAAGATATGCTTCAATACGTCCGGTTTTCTGAAAAATTTCCCACATTAAATCACGTAACAACATTTGACATCATCCCTTCGCATTATTTTTTTGACTCAATACATCTGCCTAACTCTATCAAAAATACAAAAGATTATATCATCTAGCTATTCATCCTCATCATTGACTTTTAAATCTGGAAGGGGTTTTGCATGAACTCGCACAATCCGAAAACCAGTTACTTGTAAGACAGTAAAGCTATATTCACCAATATTTACCTCATCACCAATTTCTGGGCGACGCCCTAATAAGCCAAATATATAACCACCAATTGTATCTTCTTGTGGTTCTTCTAAGCAAATATTTAATAATTCAACCACATCATCAAACAACACTCTTCCATCAAACTCATAAGAGCCATCAGGCATACGTTGAATTTCCGGTTGAATAATATCATCTGTTTCATCCTTGATATCACCGACTATCTCTTCGATAATATCTTCCATTGCTACCAATCCTGCAGTACCACCATATTCATCGGCTACTACCGCTAAATGAATTCGCTTACGCCGCATAAGTTGCAGAAGTTTGGCTACTGACATACCTTCAGGAACCACTAATATTTCTCGCATAATACTCTTAAGATCTCGTTGTTCAACATTGCAAAAGTCAAAATCAATTAAATCCCTAAGATGAATCATACCCATAATGTGATCTTTATCATCTAAGCATAATGGGAAACGGGTATGATGTGATTCACGCACTACTTTTAAATTTTCTGTATAGGAATCATCAATAAATAAGCAAACCATATCTTGCCGCGGTACCATTACTTCACGAGCTAGACGATCTGCAAAATCAAATACATTATCAAGAAGATCACTTTCCATTTGATCTAATACTCCACCGCGATGGCTAGCACTTACAATCATTCTTAATTCTTCTTCAGAATGAGCGACATCCGCTTCAGTAGCAGGTTTTACGCCAAGGACCCCCAAGAAAAACCAAGCGGTATGGTCAAATAAGGTAATAATGGGATATCCAATTTTATGAAAAATGTATAATGGCCATACCGCAAACAACACCATACGTTCCGTTCGCTGAATCGCAAAAGATTTAGGAATTAATTCTCCCAAAACAACATGCAAAAGAGTAATAATCGTAAAACTGATTGCAATACTAATACTATGAAGCAATAGATCAGATCCTGGGAAATATGCAAATAAAAACGGCTCTAGAATAGCAGAAATAGCAGGTTCACCAATCCACCCTAAAGCGAGGGAAGCCAATGTAATCCCAAGTTGAATGGCACTCAAATAGGTATCTAATGAGGAAACTATTTTTAAAGCTACTTTAGCTTTATTATTCCCCTGTTGCACAAGTTCTTCTAAACGTGTTTTACGAATTTTTACTAAAGAAAATTCCGCCACCACAAAAAATCCATTTAATAATACGAGTAAGAAAACTTCCAGCAATCTTATAAAACTATACAACGGCGACTCGATAGTGCATCTCTCCCCAAATTAATTACAAAGACATTCTCAACGATAACCTACTAGTACCTATACTAAAAAAATTGACCTACATTCATTTACTACTATTATTTCCTTGTCAACATAATAATATGAGACTCAATCATCGTAAAACTTTATTTACTTCCTTTACAAATGATACCATCTCAAGCTCTAGTCGTCAATAAAGAATGACTATCGTCAAGCGATAGCCAGTCTTTTTTTTATATCAATCATAACCAAAACTACGCAACATTCCTTCTTTGTTGCGCCAGTCTTTTTTTACCTTTACCCATAAATCAAGAAAAATCTTAGACCCAAGCAAATTTTCAATATCAATACGAGCTAAGCGTCCTATATCTTTTAATAGTTGCCCTTTAGCCCCAATAACAATTCCCTTTTGCGATTCACGTTCCACATAAATCACTGCTCTAACATACAAGGTATCATTCGGTCTTGTTACGATTTCTTCAATGTCTACCGCAATGGAATGAGGAATTTCATCATGAGTAGCATGTAATACTTTTTCCCGAATCAGCTCCGTAATAACCAACCGCTCTGGTTGATCTGTAACCATATCCTCTGGATAATATTGAGGTCCTGGTTCTAAATATTTTTTGACTTCTAGAACTAAATTATCTAAATTAGTATGTTCCATCGCAGAAATCGGCACTACACCAGCAAAATTATATAGTGCTGAATATTTTTGTATAATTGGTAATAGTTTCGGTTTCTCAATTTTATCAATTTTATTGACAACTAATATTACTGGCGTTTTAACCGAGGATAATAAATCTAATATATATCGCTCGCCACCACCAATGTCTTCTGTTGCATCCACAACAAAAAAGATAACCTCCACTTCTCGGAGTGTATTCTCTGCCGCTTTTAGCATATACTCCCCAAGTTTATGCTTAGGCTTATGTATACCAGGTGTATCAATAAATAAAATTTGTGCATCATCTAACGTAAGTATACACATGATTTTATTGCGAGTGGTTTGTGGTTTATCAGACATGATCACCACTTTTTGCCCAATTAAGCTATTAATTAATGTCGACTTACCAACATTAGGTCTACCAATGACGGAAACAAACCCTGATTTATGTTCTGCATTCACTACCATTATAACTTCTCTCCTGACAAATGTTTTTTCCCAAATGAATACGGTAATAATTCTTCCAGTGTAGCCATATATTGCTTACCATGCAAATTGCACATCATCACGTTCGTAATACCAAACTCAGCCATAACTTGCCTACAAGCACCACAGGGTGCCACGGGCTCATTCGTATCAGCTGTAATAGCCATTGCGATTAGCTCTATTTCCCCCTCAGATATGGCCTTGTAGATAGCAGTGCGTTCAGCACAATTACACAGACCATAGGAGGCATTTTCAATATTACATCCTGTATATATCTTTCCATTTTTTGCAAGTACTGCAGCACCTACTTTAAAATTAGAATAAGGGGCATAGGCATTATTGCGAGCCACCATAGCCGCCCGAATCAATTCTTCCATGTCATCCTCCTCTAGCCACATATCTTATCAAAAAATAATATATAACCAACAATTAATGATAACACCGCAGTGATGAGTACTGCACCCGCCGCTACATCTTTCGCTATTTTCGCTAACGGATGAAACTGTGGCGTCACCATATCTATGATCGTTTCCACCACGGTATTGAACATCTCAGCAACCAGTACACTCGCTATGGTTATGACTAAAATCATGATTTCATATCGATCCAGCCGCAGCCACCAAGCCATGCCTCCAGCTAAAACAGCAGCCAATATATGGATTTTCATATTACGCTCATACCGAGCGCAATGAATGATACCATCAAGAGCATGAATAAATGCTTTTGAGAAACTTTGCTTATCTACCATTATACACGATGAATGCCTAAAAGAGATAGAACATACTCCTCTTCCTCACGCATCTCACTTTTTTCCTCTTCCGTCATATGATCATATCCTAATAGATGCAGTATACCATGTACTGTTAAATAAGCCAATTCTCGTTCTAAACTATGACCATATTCTTCAGCCTGACGAGTCGCTGTTTCGATTGAAATAATAATATCACCTAATAATACTTCACCGGGAGCATCAATAACCTCTGGGTCCTCTCCTTCGTTCAAAGCAAAGGATAATACATCGGTTGGGCAATCTTTTCCTCGATACTGGCGATTTAATTCATGAATGTATTGATCATTTGCAAGTACTACACTCACCTCAGTTTGAACACTAATATCATATACCTCCGCTGTCTTTTGCAATACTGACCTCACAATTTGTTCCATCGACGGTGTTATCATCGTCTTTTCCTGCAGATTGTTTATTGCTATTTCCATTTTTACTTTTTCTCCTCTCTAATTCTTTTACCGTTTCCGGATATTCAATGCGTTTATGAAACATACTAGAAAGAACTCTGATAAAAACATCACCAATCACATTTAAATCTTTCAATGTTACATTACATTCATCTAGTTGTCCATCGTGCAAACGTTCGCGGATAATTTTACGTACAGTAGCCTCAATTCGATTTGCATTAGGTTTACCAATAGACCGAACTGCCGCTTCGCAAGCATCTGCCAGCATGATGAGAGCCGCTTCTTTCGTTTGCGGCCGTGGTCCTTCATAACGAAAATCCGCTTCAATAATACATTCACTATGATCATTCTCTGTTGCCAATTTATAAAAATACGATACGAGCATCGTACCATGATGTTCTTGGACAATATCAATAATCACCTGTGGTATTTTATAATCTTTACACAAATCTACACCATCTTTAATATGCGATGTTACGATTAATGTACTAAGTGACGGTGCTATTTTATCATGCGGATTTTCATTTCCTATCTGGTTTTCTATAAAAAAGTACGGTCTTTTTATTTTTCCAATATCATGATAATATGCGCCTACTCTTACCGTAATCGGATCCGCACCAATGCTATCCGCTGCTGTTTCTGCCAAATTGCCAAGCATGACACTATGATGATAAGTCCCAGGAGCATCGAGTAGCAGACGTTGTAATAGTGGATGATTTGGTTGAGCTAAATTTAATAACTTAAGAGAAGTTGTAATATTAAATACATTTTCCAAATATGGCAATATACCCGTTGTAATGACCGCAGCCCCAATACCACTCAATACACCCAGTAAACCTTGAGATAAAATTTGTGCGCCATCTATTTGTTCAATAAAACCAGTCGAAGCAATCACAAGGAAATTAATGGCGGCAATCCGTATTCCGGATCTTGTTAAATTATATCCATGTGCCATTTTAGAAACACTATACACACCAACTACGCTACCAATTAACGTTGTTGACACTGCCCGCAAATTGTATTCCGCAATAATCCCAAAGAATAACGCTAATACGACACTAACCATTAAACCGATTCTCGCATCAATTAGAATGGCTGCGAGAAGAGCACCTGCTGCAATCGGAGCGACAAAATCAGAATAATAATGAGCCGCTTTACCTAAAAATAATGTTACCACAATAATGAGCCCTAACAACACGATATATAAATCATTTTGGTAGATAGGATAAGCAAATTTGTACATGTATCCTAAAATAATAAACATGATTAGTAAAATAAAAATGGCCAATCCAAAAATACGTATTTCGCTAATGTGTCCTTTCGACAATCCCACTTCTTCCATCTGATGAAACTGCTCGTCCGTAATCACATCGCCGCGTCTAACCATAATTTGTCCTTTTTTGATCGTTTCTCGCACAGGCTCAATACTTGTGATCGCCGATTGTTTACGCTTATCCGTTTCCCGGACATTAAATATAAAATTAGGCTTTAAAAGAGCTTGCGCCACCCCAGCTACTACTGATTCTGTACTTTTCTCTAGGCTGAGTTCCTCTGTCTCCAGTACAATATGCTTCCGAGCGAGATCCAAATCATCATCATGAATTCCCCGCTGAAAATATTTATGCAGAATGGCTTTTGTTTGTTCTTCTGCATTAGCAATGCCTTTTTCATTCAGATTAACTAGACTCGCTATAACGTTACTAGGTAATTTCACCTCTAGGATTTGTTGTAATTTTTCTTTTTTTTCTTCAATAGAAGTTATAGTTCCATCAAGAACAACCACCCGCGTTGTTTTAAAAATATCCGTTACACTTTCTTCCGCCTTAGCTGTAACCACTACATCAAGGTCGTATACATTCGCTATACTAGCTAATACTTCACCTTCTAATTTTTTAGTTTTTGCAATATCTACATACGCTACCGTCTTTGGTGAAATAATATCACGGTCACTTACTTGTCCTACTTCAAAAGATACTTTATCCGAAACAAAATCAGTCGATAAAATAATCATAAATAGCGCAAAAAATGCTAACCCTAATACAATTCGTCGTGCAACTGGTTTCGCATATACACTTGTCGGCTGAACAAAAAAATCTCTGACTTTATTATTTAATGTTATCAATTATTTCAACTCCACTTACTAGGATAGAATTAAACACTGAATTATAATATACAAAGACTAGAGTAAAAGGAAAACACTGCCATACTAACAGTAAGATCAGTTTTCCCCATTACCACTAGTCTTATTCTAATAATACTATACGATCGACTTCTTATATTACCTAAGGTCTATTGATAAGTTGCCCAATATCTTCAGCGGTCTCTATATGCACTTTAATCCGCACTAAATTTTTTTCTGTTATTTTTAATATCTCAATATTTCTCGTTACTACTTGAGCAGTTTCGGGAATCAACGATTGTATTTTCTCTAATGCAATCACTTTGGCTTGTTCGCGAGCTTCCTCACTACTGAGCGTAATCGTCATAGGATCCGTTTCATAATATCGACTTATATTAGATTCGACAATAAACCCTCTATTCCTCCACCACGGAAGTTTTTTATTGGTTACCTCAACTTCATATCGTTTGTTCGGATCAACATTTACCTTTTTTAATACAAACTCCTCATTCCCCACCCATAGTACTACACCGGTCTCCTCTCTACCAGTCCGTTGATAAACAGTCTGCACGAAAGCCACTTCACCATAACTTTCATACCATACTCTAGCTTTTACAATTCCATTGGCTCTAATCAGTTGTGGTAAAGTATCAGGCACGATTGAATCGGTTGGCTTTTGCTCATACAAAACGCCTTTAATTAAGATATCGCCTTTTTTTACTGTATCACCTTTTTTCACTGCACTTTGCCCAGCCAACGGAATAATTTCACTAATCACTCCGTCTTTGATCGCAACAATATCTGCTGGTGCTTTGTCTACTTCCTTCGGTATTGTCTTTTCAACAATTTCTATCACTACACGTGTTCCAGTAAAATGGATACCAACCCACGCGACTTCGGGAAAAGTAAATAATATTTGATTCTCAATTAATTTTGTATTCACAGTATTTTTGAGCGCTCCTGGCTTCAAACCATTTTGATCGGCAAAGTCCTTGACCTTAGTAGCAGAGAGAGTATGTAAGCCAATAATATCAACAAACCATATATATGACATTAATAGATTCAGTAATAATAAAAATATCACTGCACCGACCAGAAGCATTTTACGCCGTTTTATTCTTCTCGTTATAAAAGGGAGTCCTGAATAACTGATGACTTCGAGGTGATTTTTACTTTTACGCACCAATGGTCTTATACTGAGAAAATCAGATAACCCCATACAAATGATAATGTCATCTTTTTTTTTAGTTATACTTAATAAAACTTTTTTTTCCATCATACATAGATTAATAAATTTTTCTGGCATAATGCCACTCACTTTGCATGTAACAGTCCCTTTCATATAAGTGAGAATATTAAATATCATACTTTATTTCCCCCACTATACCCTCCACTAGAATCTGTTCCATTTGCAGGTTAGCTAACATTAAATTTTCACCGATTATGATTAATTCACCTTGGTTTAACTTGATACGCACTAATGAAGGGGTGTACTCAATAATTCCTTTATGATTTTCAATCAATAGTTGTTTATTCCCAAGCATCGTCATGCGTGGTAAATCGAGTACAATATCTTGGGGAATCTCTAGAATACCTGCAATCTTTTGCCAGTGTCTATTATGGCGCACAGTACTCCCTCCCTCCATATAAAATATATGCCTATACCATTCTCAATATTCTTAAGAAAAGACTTGGTTTCGACCAAGTCCTCAGACGCAGGTAGAAACCTTAGTTGTTCTTACTTGGAATCAAGAAAGTCTTATACTTTCTGATTCCGCAAAAAAAAAAAAAATAAAAGCGTGGGATGATTCCCACACTTTCACATAACCGGCATCGATGGTAGATAGTCAGTATATCGTTGCTGTAAAAAGGTTTCAAATTTATGAACCTTTACCGGTGCAGCAAAACGCATATAATTGGTTGCTACGATCATTTCACCACACTCTAAATTCTTGATTTCATTCCGTTGACTCAAAATATCTTTACGACACATCGTTTCTAATTTGCTACGATCAGCTTTCGAAGCCAGTCCCAAAATAAACAAGGTATTTAGCTGTGATAGTACTTTGTCCGCCAACAGTCTTGGTTGCTGATCTACTATGCACATACCTAAATTAAATTTTCTTGCCTCGCTGACTAAACGGGCAAATACATTATTACTACTATTTTCTTTCTTACCTAAAAACCGATGAGCCTCTTCTAAGACCATCAATACAGGCTTGATAACTCCCTCTTCTCCTCCACTTTTCTCTGCATAATATTTTAATAGTTTTTTTGATAATAATGTTGATAATGCTTGTTCTCCTATAGCTGAAATATTTTTTAATTCGACAAGCACTACTTTCCCCTGTTCTAATTGGGTAAGCATTTCCTCAATCATCGTATGCTCGTTTTCATCAACATGTAATTCCTGCATTAAATTCCAACAAATACTTTTTATTTTCCCAATGGTTCGAGAGTGAAATTTTTGTCCTGTACACTGTACCAACTCTGCTATAATATCAGCCACTTCATACTGCAGTACATATTTCATCCAGTTTTCTTGCCAGATGGTTGATAACTTGTATATTGCATCAAGTTGCGGCTCGGTAAACGTAGCGCAAGCGGTAATATCTTCAGGATCAATATCTGCAAAATTTACACCAATCGTCTCACCATATTCCTTATCATCCGTATGATATACATGTAACCGATCCGTCGATAACGGATGAGATGATAAATCTTTAAAATATTCATTGTGTACATCAAAAATTAATAATCCATAATTTCTATTATCAATCACCGAACTAGCCAATACTTTAATTAGATTGCTTTTTCCCGATCCAGTCGTACCAAATACACCAATATGCTCTGTGATCGCTTGTGATCCATAAATTCCTACAGGCATATCTAATACACCACGTCCACTTTTTAAAAATCCAACTTCTAGGTCACCCTTGATTTCTGATAATAAGCTCGTATCTTGAGAACTAAGAGTTCTTACTTGACTAAAAAAATCAGGGCAGGTTTTAGGGTTTAATAACTGACCACTATCATCCGCATAACAGAGTTGCTCTGCCATACCAATTTTCACAGTATGATTGCCACCTAAATAAAAATCCAAGTCTTCTTGATTTTCTACTTGACCATTTTCATCCAGTTTACTCATCAAATAACCCACACCATTAATGCCCGACCAACGAGATTTCACTTTAAAATCATAGGCTCTAATATAAAACTTATCATTATTTTTACCTTCTACTACTAGAATATCACCAAAATCAACATCTTGATTTGGCCCAACAACAAACTCTACCGATGTACCCTTTGCATATGTTAAGCGCCCCTTGTATTCAGCATCCATCTAATCATTTCCCCCTTTCAAAAAAGATAGTTCTTAAAAACTTTTCACTACCATTACAAAATTTTAAAATGGTATCTATGTTTATTTATTTTGTACGAAATAGACATAAAAATAACAGGGATTATTTTCCCTGTTATTTTATCTTTATTTCATTATCCTCTGCCAAATGGTCGTTTTGCCCGTGGTGGTTGTAAAATTTCTGTGAAAATCAATCCATTAATCAACATATTCTGATCAATCTGTCCTTGCCACGGCGACTGGTTTTCTACTGTGCTTAGAGTATTTTGGGGTTTTGTTCTTATCATAGTGGACTCCACTTCAGTAGCACTGGCAGTGAGCATTGCATCTCTTTGATTATTAGAAAGTAGTACTTCCTTTTCCGTAGCTAATGTCGGCTCTACGAGTCCTTGTTTTTCATCTTCTTGCGGGCGAATTTCTTCTATTATTTCCGGAAAAGTTTTTAAAATAGCCTTTCCAATCGTTTTTATAATGGCCTTTGCAATCGCAACTATTAATGCATCCATCATATCACCTATCTTCTAGGTTCGTCTGGCTTAACAGTAGAAGGTATTGCAGGTCCCGCCTTGCTAATTGTTTCCCGCATTTGCGTATCAGCCATAATATTGTTCATATTATAATAATCCATGACTCCCATGCGTCCTTCAGTTAATGCTACTGAAAGAGCCTGTGGTATCTGTGCCTGCGCTTCTACGACTTTAGCCTGCATCTCCTGCGTATATGCTTTCATTTCTTGTTCTTTAGCTACTGCCATAGCACGGCGCTCTTCCGCTTTTGCTTGAGCAATCCGTTTTTCCGCCTCGGCTTGGTCCGTCATCAATTCTGCACCAATATTACGTCCAACATCAACGTCAGCAATATCAATGGATAAAATTTCAAAAGCAGTACCCGCATCAAGACCTTTTGCCAATACTGTTTTTGAAATATAGTCAGGATTTGCAAGTACATCTTTATGATCAGCGGACGAACCAACTGTGGTAACAATCCCCTCACCAACCCTAGCTAAAACCGTGGCTTCACCAGCACCACCAACCAAACGATCAATATTGGCCCTTACTGTCACTCTGGCTTTTACTTTGAGTTCAATCCCATTTTTAGCTACCGCATTGACAATTGGCGTTTCAATCACTTTCGGATTGACACTCATTTGCACCGCTTCGAGCACATCACGACCCGCCAAATCAATAGCAGCTGCCCGTTGAAACGGCAACGGGATCTCAGCACGATGAGAAGCAATCAATGCATCCACAACGCGATCTACATTACCACCAGCCAGATAATGAGCTTCTAATTGATTGACTGTAACATCAAGCCCTGCCTTATTCGCTTTAATCAAAGGCATTACAATTCTCGCAGGCTGTACACGTCTAAGCCTCATACCGACTAATGTAAAAATACCGACCCTTACTCCCGCTGCAATTGCTGAAATCCAAAGTCCAAGGGGAACAAAATGCAAAAACACACTCGCCACAACAATAAAACTTATAATAAAAACTAACGATCCCATCACAACTATCATCTCCTCAATCTTATTTATCCGATGACTAACCCGCTCTAATACTCTCGCCTCTTAGGCGGCGAGTAAAGAGCGGCTAAGTCCCTGGATAACGTCGACTACGATTCAGGTGGCGTAAAAACGCCATCTGAATCAAGTCTAGTTTATAGAACGCACTACAATTCGACTACCGTTAATACTCACCACCTTTACTTTCGTGCCTGGTTCAATATATTGTCCTTCGGATACTACATCGATTTTCTCTCCACCAATATCAACAATCCCAGCTGGTCTGAGTAAACTAACAACCAATCCTTCCCTACCAAGATAACTACTATAATCATGACTACTATTAAATCCAGCTTGGGAGGACTCTGATTCCTTTAGCATTAACTTTGCCCACAATGTACTAGACGGTAAAAATCTAAGTATCAATAAAAAAATAACAATGGCTACCACTATGCTAAAGGATAATATACTAATAGCCGCCATATTACCACCTAAGATTAGAAAAAAGCTTGCTACAATACAACCAATACCACTAATACCCCAAAAACCAAAACCAGGTACATATAGTTCAATCAGTAGTAGAAAAATACCGCTGATAAATAAAACGAATTCAAGCCATCCTGCCACACCAATTAGCCACTGACTACCAAAAAATAATAAAGCAGCAAATAAGCCAACCGTAGCAGCAACACCCATGCCCGCAGTTTTGATTTCTGTAAAGATAGCTAAAAATATTACTGATAATAATAATGATTTTACTGTAGAATCCGATAACCAACCCGCTAATTTTTCCTGCGTACCAAGATTATATTCCACGATCTCATAGTCTATTAATTTATAATATTGGAGCACCGCACTTCGATCTGCAGCTGATAAATCTGCATATCCAACTTGTATAGCCTGATAATCTGCCAAAGCCAAAATTTGTCCTGGCGCCGCATACCCAGGTAACCCTAGTGTCTTATCTACCATAGCCTCTGCCACTTTAACATTACGCCCCTTTTGATTGGCAGTCGCAGCAAACTCCGCCTTTAGCGCAGCAATCGTTTTCTCCGTAGTTGGAATGGGTTCTGCTGCACCGATACTTCCTCCTGGAGCAATCGCAATATGCTGATGAGCAAGAGCAATTAATGCTCCAGCTGACCAAGCCCGGTTTTTTATATAACAAATTGTTTCTATAGGCGTTTGACTAATAATATCACGAATCGTAACTGCAGAATCAACCAAACCACCAAACGTATCCATTTCGATCATGATCGCTCTTGCCTGCTTGTTTTCTGCATCTGCTACCGCTTTTTTCACCAAAGCCGCCTGCCCACCATCAATTTCACCTTTAATATTAATAATAACCACTGGTTGAGGATTGGCAAGCACTGTAGAGTAAGTCATGATTCCACTAAAAGCTATACACAGAGCGATCACTATAAAAATTCGACGCATCATATCACTCCTATGCTATGATAAAATATTTGTTACTATGTAAAAATCTGATTAATTTCCAGATGATTCTATTATACTACATATTATCTAAAAAACTTACTAATATATATTTTATCACTTCTCTATAAGAACGACTAAGGCTTCGGCCAAGTCCTCGGACGTAGGCAGAAGCCTTAGTCGTTCTTACTTGGAATCCTAGAAAGTGATATACTTTCTGATTCTGTAAATTAAAATCCGGTACTTATTTTAAAAATAAGTACCGGATTTACTCATTGATTTAGCATCTCTCGTACAATGGTGTTTACCAACTTACCATCAGCACGTCCCTTGACTTTAGGCATAAGAACAGCCATCACTTTACCCATTTCTTTAGGGCTAACTGCACCAGATTCTGCTACAGCATTTGCTACTAAAGTACGGATTTCAGCTTCAGCTAGTTGTTCTGGTAAATAAGCCATCAAAATTTCAAGTTCTTGTTCTAAGCTTTCGACCAAATCTGGACGATTAGCTTTTTTGAACTCATCCATTGAATCTCGACGCATTTTTACCTCTTTTGCCAAAACATCTAAAACCTCATCATTAGAAAGTTCTTGCTTACGATCAATCTCGACATTTTTTATGTTAGCGCGTACCATACGGATTACAGAAAGACGTAACTTACCTGCCTCTTTGTCCCGCATAGCCTGCTTCATATCGTCTGTCAATCTCTCTTTTAGAGACATATACATACCTCCGAAACGTGCAAAATCTTTACTTAGAACTTACGTTTACGCGCAGCTTCGGACTTTTTCTTGCGCTTTACGCTTGGTTTTTCATAATGCTCACGCTTTCTTATTTCAGCAAGGGTGCCTGCTTTTTGGCAAGTACGTTTGAATCTGCGGAGTGCACTATCAATTGTTTCGTTTTTTCCTACTTTAACTTCTGACATCTGATATCCCTCCCTCCACTTGGACCGTTCCGGGGAAGTGTATTCGCTTACATACACCTAAAGATTATACACGATAATGTTATGCATTGTCAATATTAACCTGGCGGCCATTTCATAAATCGTCCACCTAACATGTGCCAATGCAAATGATGAACAGTTTGCCCACCATTATCTTTTGTGTTTACTACCAAACGAAAGCCATCTTCATCTAGCCCTAACTCTGTGGCAATCTTTGGAATGGTAGATAAAACATGACCCATAAGGGGAATATCTTCAGACGTAAGTTCCAGGAGATTCGCAATATGTTTTTTGGGAATTACCAGCACATGTACCGGCGCAGCTGGGTTAATATCAGGAAACGCAATGATATGTTCATCCTCATATAAAACAGTTACGGGTATTTCCTTGGCCGAAATTTTACAAAAAATACATTCCTGCGGCATACTACAACACCTCCCTTCTTGGCTCACTATGTTCATGTCGTCTGAGATAGATATGTACATACTATAATTATAAATCACTATAATCATAGAATCAGACTCTATCAAATTACCTATTCTGCTTTTTTTGTAGTTTTCCTGCTATAAAGTACAAATTTTATAATAAAATTTAATCAATGATGGTTCCCCAGATACCATCACAATGTAGTTCTTCTAAATGAACGGTATAAATTTTCCGCTTTTTAGTATCAATTGCATTCGCGTATACTCTAATATAATTACCTGCTAAGCCCTCTACTATACCATCATGTTCTGGTTCAAATAAAACAGTTATATTTTGATTTAGAAACCGCTTTTGAAACTCGCTAGTTTTTTTCTCAGCTAATTGTTGCATTTGATGTACTCTACGCTTTTTTTCCTCTTCCGGTACTTGATCAGCATAATCCGCTGCCGGTGTCCCACTGCGCTTAGAATACGGGAAAATATGCATACTAGAAAAATTCATACTTTCTACAAATTGCAAAGCGTTAGCAAACATTTCCTCTGTTTCCCCAGGAAAGCCAACAATAATATCGGTAGATATCGCGATATCTGGTATGCGATGTTGAATATTTTCAATCAACTCGCGATACTGAACTAACGTATAATGGCGATTCATCGCCAAAAGAACCTGATCATCACCTGCTTGCAATGGTAAATGTAGGTGATGACAAAGTCTATGATCCTCTTTCATAATATCAATCAATTCATCTGACACTTCAATTGATTCTAATGATCCTAATCTTAGCTGCACAAGACCGTTTAGATTCAGTACAGCCTTCACTGCATCGACCAAAGTGGCCTCGCCATGTTCACGACCATAAGCCCCTAGGTGAATCCCTGTCAGTACAATTTCTTTAAATCCAGCGGCAATCAATTTTGTAGCTTCGGTAATCACACTCGCTAAAGGGCGAGACCGAAGAGGTCCTCGCGTATAAGGAATAATACAATAAGAACAAAAATTAGTACAACCTTCTTGTATTTTTAGAAATGCCCGTGTTCGACCCGGCGTTTCAAACAATGGAATATCCTCAAAATGATCTGCAGTCATAATATTGCTAACAACATTTAACACCGTATCAGAATTTCCAGCTTGTTCAACTAGATCCACAATCTGTTGCCGATCTTGCGTTCCCACAATCAGATCAACGCCTTCAATTGCTTCAATCTCTTCCGGCGACACCTGGGCATAACAACCCGATACCGCTACAACAGCTTTATCATTTAGCCTGATAGCTCGCCGAATAAGCTGTCGTGATTTCTTTTCACCCAAATGAGTCACGGAGCAGGTATTAATCACATATACATCTGCCACTTCATCAAAAGAAGTGATTTGATAACCACGTTGCTTAAATAGCCCTTCCATAATCTCTGTCTCAAACTGATTTACTTTACATCCTAGCGTAGTAAATGCAACTCGTGGCACACTCAGCCCCCCAAATCACCATATTCATACATGAGAATCGATAACCCCGCTAATGCAGCTGTCTCTGTGCGCAAAATACGTGGTCCTATGGTAACAATAGAGGCACCATGACTACTGCACATTGCAACTTCTTTGGCACTAAAACCACCTTCAGGACCTACTATGAGCAGATAGTTTTCCCCGTGGTGCTGAGTTAAAGCTTGCTTTAGGCCCTGCATAGCTTGTCCTTCATATAGCATCAATACGACGATATCATCAGCAAGGCTCTCGAATAGAGCTGACAAAGTTGCAATCGGTTCCACGGTAGGAACGAGCGAGCGACCACATTGTTTTGCAGCCTCCATCGCAATCTTCTGCCAGCGTTCACGCCTAGTATTTTTTTTAGCATGATCATAATGCACTACACAATGTTCTAGTTCAAGCGGATAAATCCTTTTTACCCCTAGTTCCACTGCCTTTTGTACAATATAATCCATCTTGTCACTTTTCGGCAGCCCTTGTGCCAAATAAATAGTAACAGGTGCTTCTTTGTCTTCCACTACTGTTTCTTGTAGAGTCACGATCACCTTATCCACTGCAATCTGATCAATCCTTGCGATGCCACTACTTCCATCAGGTGATACCACAATGATACGCTGACCGACAGGAAGGCGCAGAACTCTGCTGATATGATGAGCATCTAATCCTTCAATACTCATCTCATCAAGTAATGGAGTATCAATAAAAAAGCGACGCAAATTAGCAGCCCCCTTTGTGAGCCACCATCGCAACCCATCCGCCTTCTTCAATCACCTTATCAATGACTAAATTTTGTTCTAACATCGCAGCCGTAACATCGCTTAAACGTTCTGTAATAATACCGCTGGCAATAAAAACACCACCGTCATTTAATCGTCCAGGAATATCCACTACGAGCTTGATTACAATATCCGCAATAATATTAGCAATGATAACATCCGCTTGCCCTGTGACTTCTGCCAATAAATCACTCTGAGCTACATGGACAACGTCTTGCACCTTATTAATCTCGATATTTTCACTAGCTACCCGTACTGCAACACGGTCAAAATCGACAGCCTGCACCGCAGTCGCACCAAGTTTTGCAGCAGCTATAGATAAAATACCTGATCCTGTACCCACATCAAATACAACATGACCCGGTTTTATCACTTCTTCTAACACTCGACAACACATCGCTGTCGTATGATGAGTTCCTGTCCCAAAAGCCATACCAGGATCGAGTTCAATAACCAAATCATCCTGCAGTAGTGTATATTCTTCCCAAGATGGTTTGATAACGATTCTCTCTCCAACTTTTATAGGATGAAAAAATTCTTTCCATGATGATGCCCAATCTTCTTCCATAACTTCACGGCATTCTCTGATCCCTGATCCATTATCGATGCCATACGTCACTAGTTCTTGAAACTTTTCTTCAAAAAATCCGAGTTTTGCATCTAGATGTTCATCTGCAGGTAAATATGCCTTTACCGTTACAATTTCAGTATTGACTTCTTCGGGAATATCCGAATAATCCCATCGTCCAGACCTAAGGTATGAATTAACAAGCTCAGGATCTTCGACAACAACACCACTAGACCCCAAGTCATGAAAAATGTTAGCTACCATATCAGCAGCCTCATGTGTAGTCTGAATACTAATTTCAGCCCATTTCATACCAATCGCCCCTTATATTGTATTTATACTCCACCAAAGATGTCCTTTACTTTTTTAAAGAAATTCTTTTGCTCTTGATTGATATTTTCTCCACTTGCTTTCGCAAATTCTTGTAACAGTTCCCGTTGCTTATCATTTAATTTTTGTGGCGTAAGTACTTTGACTCGTACATGTTGATCCCCACGTCCATTACCTCTAAGATGCGGAATACCTTTTTCTTTTAAGCGAAATACAGTACCAGACTGAGTACCTTCTGTAATTTTAAGTTTTACTTTACCATCAAGTGTAGGAACTTCAATTTCATCCCCCAAAGTAGCCTGTACGAAACTAATCGGTACCTCGCAGATGACTTCACTACCTTCACGTGTAAATAGTTTGTGCCCTTTTACAAAAATATAAACATATAAATCTCCAGCAGGGCCCCCACGAGCACCAGCTTCGCCTTCATTCGAGACGCGAAGTCTTGAACCATTATCAACGCCCGCTGGAATTTTAACTTTAATTTTACGTTTTGCACGTACTTTCCCCTGTCCATGGCATTCTTTACATGGCGATTGTACAATTTTCCCTTCCCCATTACAACGATCACAAGTTCTCGTATTGATCATGCGGCCAAAAGGTGTGTTTTGAGCGACTTGTACTTGTCCTGTTCCCTTACACTGACCACAAGTTTCCGCATGTGTTCCAGGAGCAGCACCTGAGCCACTACATTTTTTACAATCTTCGGTTCGAGGAATTTGAATTTCTGTTTCGACACCAAAAGCGGCTTGCTCAAAAGCGATTTCCATATCATAACGTAAATCCGAGCCTTTTTCTGGGCCTGCATGACGACCACCAAAACCCGACTGTCCACCAAAGAACATGTCGAATATATCATTAAAGCCGCCACCGCCGCCGCCACCGAATCCTCCAAATCCTCCAGCACCACCGCTACCATCAAAAGCAGCATGTCCCATCTGGTCATATTGCCCACGACGATCCGCATTGGATAAAACCTCATAAGCTTCATTTACTTCTTTAAACTTAGCTTCTGCCTCTGGTTTATCGCGGTTTACGTCTGGATGGTACTTACGAGCCATTTTACGAAAGGCTTTTTTTATTTCATCATCAGACGCATTCTTATTCACGCCTAGCACTTCATAATAGTCACGTTTACTCACTTTACACCATCCTAAAACTTTATATTTCACATCAAAAAACAATTGAACCACAAAAACATACAGTGCCCCTTGGGCAATATCATGTTTAAGCGGTTAATTAAACCATTACTAATTATATAGATATTTGGCAGGGAATACAATATCCCTGCCAAATATCTATTACTTCCTCTTACTTAAGTGGGATTATTTCTTTTCGTCGTCAACTACTTTATATTCAGCGTCAACAATTTTTTCGTCTTTTGCCCCACCAGGTGCTTCTTGCCCTGCTTCAGCAGCCTGAGCAGCTTCTTGTTCTTCTTTATACATAGCAGCTGACATTTCATACAATGGTTTTGTTAATTCTTCTGTATCTGCTTTAATTTTTTCAATGTCTGTGCCTTTTAAGCTTTCTTTCAATTGTTCAGCAGCTTTTTCTACTTTTTCTACTAGTTCCTTATCTGCTTTATCTCCCATATCTTTAATGGTCTTTTCTGCTTGGTATACTAAAGAATCAGCATTATTACGGGTTTCTACTTCATCTTTACGTGCTTTATCTTCTGCAGCATGTGCTTCTGCTTCTTGTACCATGCGTTCAATATCATCTTTATTCATGCCACCTGAAGAAGTGATAGTGATTTTTTGTTCTTTACCAGTTCCCAAATCTTTTGCTGATACATGAACAATACCATTCGCATCAATATCAAATTTTACTTCGATACGTGGCACACCGCGTTGTGCTGGTGGAATATCTTTTAATTCAAAACGACCTAAAGTTTTGTTGTAAGTAGCCATTTCACGTTCACCTTGTAAAACATGAATGTCTACAGAAGGTTGATTATCAGCAGCCGTGGAGAATATTTGGCTCTTAGATGTAGGAATCGTAGTATTACGTTCAATAATTTTAGTACATACCCCACCTAATGTCTCAATTCCTAAAGATAGAGGAGTAACATCAAGAAGTAGTACGTCTTTTACTTCGCCTACAAGTACACCAGCTTGGATAGCAGCTCCTACCGCTACACATTCATCAGGGTTTACACCACGATGAGGTTCTTTACCTAAGAATTTTTTGATAGCTTCTTGTACTGCTGGAATACGAGTGGAACCACCAACTAAGATTACTTTTTCAATATCGCTTGGAGACAAACCAGAGTCACTCATGGCCTGGCGAGTTGGTCCCATTGTAGATTCAACCAAATCAGCAGTTAATTCATCAAATTTAGCTCTTGTAAGGTTTAGATCCAAATGCTTAGGACCGTTTTGATCTGCAGTAATAAATGGTAAGTTAATATTCGTAGTCATTACGCCAGACAATTCGATTTTCGCTTTTTCAGCAGCTTCGCGTAAACGTTGCTCTGCCATACGATCTTTTGATAAATCAACGCCAGTTTCTTTTTTGAACTCAGAAATAAACCATTTGATAATACGTTCATCAAAGTCATCGCCGCCCAAACGGTTATTACCATTGGTAGCTTTTACTTCAAATACGCCTTCACCAAGTTCTAGGATGGATACATCAAATGTACCGCCCCCTAAGTCAAATACAAGTACTGTATGGTCATCACCTTTGTCAATACCATAGGCAAGCGCTGCTGCTGTTGGTTCATTGATAATTCTTAGTACTTCAAGACCAGCAATCGTTCCTGCATCTTTCGTTGCTTGACGTTGGCTATCATTATAATATGCAGGAACAGTGATTACAGCTTTCGTCACTGTTTGGCCTAAATAGGCTTCTGCATCTGTTTTTAATTTTTGCAAAATCATTGCGGAAATTTCTTGTGGTGTATAGTTTTTGCCATCAATTGTTACTTTATGATCTGTACCCATATGACGTTTGATCGAACTAATTGTACGATCAGGATTGGACACCGCTTGACGTTTTGCAACTTGACCAACTAAACGTTCATCTGTCTTAGAAAAACCTACGACAGATGGAGTAATGCGTGCACCTTCCGCATTCGCAATAACAACTGGTTCTCCACCTTCCATTACTGCTACACATGAATTTGTTGTTCCAAGATCTATACCAATTACTTTTGACATGATGTATTCCTCCTCGAATATGTAAAATTTTGTACATTCAAATGAAGTCTATACGACTTATATCTTACAGAAGCAACAGATATTCTCTTACTTCTAATTAAGAACTCTTAATTACCCACGACTTTTACCATACTAGGTCTAATCACCTTACCACGTACAGTATACCCTTTTTGTAATTCTTCCACGATCGTGCCATCTACTTGATTCTCATCTTCGACACGCATAACCGCTTCATGCTTTTGTGGATCAAAAATCTGTCCCACTGCTTCCACTGTTGCCAATCCACATTTGTCAAGAACCTGAAGGAACTGACGATGAATCATCTCGACCCCTTGTAAGACAGTTGCCGCATCTTGTGTTGCTGCACTGCTTAAAGCTCTTTCAAAATTATCAACCACTGGTAATAAATCAAGTAGTACATTTTGTGCTACAACAACTGATAAATCTTCTTTCTCTTGCCGAGTACGGCGACGATGATTTTCAAAATCCGCCTGCAAGCGTTTATAGCGGTCAATATGTTCTTCCACTAAACGTTTTTGCTCTGCGATATCCGCTTCCAATTTATTTGTCTCATCATTTTCTACACTATCAATCATCGACTCGACGGTTTCTTCTACTACTTCATCATTCGCATTCTCTACTTCGTTTTCTTTAGTCAATTATATCACCTCATATTTTAAAATTGTGTCAATCCAGCTATTTTATTGACCCCAGCTTGAGCGTCATGACCGTTTTCTACTTTCTTTTTGATAATCGTATCAATCCGCAAAATAGCAATTGCTACTTCACCAGCTGCTTTTACTGCATGCAATTTTACCTTTACAGGGTCAACAACACCTAGCACTAGCATATCAACAATTTCACCAGTATCACAATCAATCCCCAATGAATCTACACCACTACTACCATGTGCAGCCACTACCTCTTCTACCTTTTCCAGAGGATTGTAACCAGCGTTCTCTATAATTTGCGATAACGGACGCCGCAAAGCATGGGTTACACAATCTACCCCATAAGCAGACATACCTTTCACATTTCCCCGCGAACTTTCGATGAAGCGGCTAATCGCAATTTCTATAGAGCCACCTCCAGGCACATATCCACTTTGGATAGCCGCCTGTACGCTAGATGCTGCATCTTGGGCAATACGTTGACGTTCGCCAACTACTTCAGCTGTCGAAGCACCTACTAAAATAGTAGCCATCGGTTTACCAGCCCCGCCCAAAATACGAATATGTTTTAACTTTTCATCACTATATATCGTAGACGATTGGCCTAGATATTTTTCAATATCAGCTAACTCTTTTTTGAGGCCAGTGCGTTTGATCATTCGTGCTCCCACATGTTCTGCAGCACGCCTTAAATCTTCGGTTGGCACTCGCTGAATCACCATAATACCAGCATCGGTTAATATTTCTTCCGCCATGGCATGCACACCTCGGTCTACCAATACCACTGAGATGCCAAGCTGGATGATTTTATATACATTGTTTTTAAATTCATGTTGTAATTCACGATACAGATTAAATCCAGCCTCTGTACTTAATGCTTCATCCTCAAGTGTTTCAGGTTCTAAGGCATCATCAATGACGAGTACCTTTGCTTGGCTTACCGTTAAGGGCATCTCCTGATTCATACGTTCTTTGCCAACAATCACACCCATAAATACTTCATTATCAGCACCTACCTCAGCTAGGATAATATCTGATAATCTAAAATTAGGTTCGCATAATTTTGTAGCGCCAATTAAGCGAGCAGACTTGACAACAAGCTCTGCAATATCATCATATTCGCGCCCGGCAATCATGGCAATATTGTGTAATATCGGATGATTCACATCATCAATTAGCCTTGTATGTAGCTTGATTTGCTCTAACGCACAATGTATACCATATCGAACCCCTTCGATAACCCTAGAAATAGGAACGCCTCGTAGTACTTGATTAACCCCTTCACTTACAAGGCCACCAGCCATAATAGTTGCTGTTGTGGTACCATCTCCAACCGCAGATTGCTGCGCCTTAGCAATATTGATCAGCATATTCGCTGCTGGATGATTAACTTCCATTTTATCCAAAATGGTAACACCATCATTGGTAATAATAACATCACCTGAAGCATCGACTAGCATGGTATCAAGCCCTTTAGGACCAATTGTACCTTCTACAGCGGCTGTGATGGCTCTAACAGCATTGGCATTCGTCATGAGCGCTGCTAAACTCTCATCCGCTTCAGAACTATTGCTACCTTGCTTTCGCTTCATCTGTTACTACCCCCAACTCATCATACTATGTATAGTAGAGTTAGTATGACCTAACCCTACACCTTATATTTTTTTAATACCTCTCCTAAGTGGCGATGCATAAATTCCAGTACAGACATGACTTTGCCATAATCCATTCTAGTCGGCCCTAATACTGCTACCGTCCCGACTACCTCACCTTCAATACGATAAGTAGCCTGCACCATACTACAGTCTTTAATACCACTATATTTATTTTCACCACCAATAGTAACAATTACACCATCATTTTCTTGTTTTTGTAAAATATCACATAACACCTGTTCTTCTTCTAACATACCAAGAAATGATTTAACTTTATCTACATTTTTAAATTCGGGTTGGCTGAGTAGTTGCGTCGTACCACCAAGATATAATCGTTCATTTTTTTCCACAACCAATGCTTGCCGTAGTATTTCGATTGCTGTTTCAAACAATTCTGCATCTACATCAATTTCATGTTGTATATCTTTGTGTACCGCTACCTTTATCTTATCAAAAGAAAGTCCAGACAAGCGTTTCGTGATACTATCAGCAATTTGCTTCAAATCAGCAAACGATGTACCTTCTGGTATATCAATGACCTTATTTTCTACCAATCCGGTATCCGTAACCACTACTAAAATAGCTCGCGACTCATCAAATGGTAAAAACTTTAAATATTTAAGAGCACATTGCGCTACTTGTGGCGCTAGTACTAATGAAATATTACTAGTCATTTTTGACAAAAGCTTAGCCGTTTCCTGAAACACTTCTGCCACATGACGAGTCTTCAGTTGATACCAATTTTGAATTAATTCCCTCTCTTGTTCGGATATTTGTGTCGGTGCTAATAAAGAATCTACATAAAACCGATACCCTTTCGCAGAAGGTATACGTCCTGAAGATGTATGCAGTTGTTCAAGATAGCCTAATAGTTCCAGATCGGCCATTTCATTACGAATGGTCGCTGGACTGACTCCCAAATCATGCCTACGTGCAATGGTTCGTGAACCAATAGGCTCAGCGGTGGAAATATAATCATCAATAATAGCTTGAAGAATACTTCGTTTTCTCTTATCTATCATACAAGCTCCACCTCCTATTATTAGCACTCTCTATGAGTGAGTGCTAATGCCTAATAAAAAAATACCACTCTTAAGACCGAATGTCAAGGTCTAATCAGCGAGTCTTTAAAAAAATATTATATATTTTTGCTTTATTCTGGCAAAAATGCACCAAATACGATATTTCCATATTTCATACCGATTACAGTAAGACGAATTTGTTTTTTTGTTGCAACAATAAGCTTTTTTTCAACCAATATTCTCGTGACTTCTCGATAATGCGTAAAAAAATCAGTCTGAAAATATTGATCGAATGCTTGTACTGACAATCCCTGTACTGTTCGTAATGATAAAAAAACATACTCTGCCATCGCAATATTGCGTTCTGGGGTTTCACATATTTCAATCGGTGATTGCCCGTTTTGAATCGTTTGTATATAAGATAGAACATCCACTATATTAGCTCGCCTCTCACTTTGCCAAAAAGAATGAGCAGCAGCGCCAACCCCAATATAAGGCTGATACTGCCAATATTTTAAATTATGGCGACATTCATAGCCTGGCTTTGCAAAATTAGATATCTCATATCGCTTAAATCCATTTGCCGGCAAAAACTCAGTTGTTATCTGGTACATGGCCTCATCAACTTCTTCTTCTGGCAACTGTAGCGTACCATCTTGCTGCATCTTAGCAAAGTGTGTGCCCTCTTCTACTTTTAACCCATAGGCCGAAATATGAGTAATACCCATTTGTATGGCCTGCATCATACTATCTTGCAGCTCTTTAACCGACTGATTTGGCAGTCCATACATTAAATCAACATTGATGTTATCAAATCCAGCTTCCTTTGCCATATGAATGGCTTCTCTTGCCTGCTGAGCAGAATGTATCCTGCCGATTCCTAGCAGTAGTGGATCGGAAAAACTTTGCACGCCAAAACTAAGACGATTCACACCACCAGCACGTAACACGTCTAGCTTTTCTTGATCCACTGTGCCAGGGTTGGCTTCCATACTAAATTCAACAGTCGGCGCTAGCGAAAAACTACTACCTACTTGCCGTAATAGTTGCTGTAAAGAACTCGCATTTAAAACAGTTGGCGTCCCACCACCAACATAAACAGTGTCAACTATACAACCAGATAAAACGCCGCCCAAGTCAGAAATTTCCTGACATAAGGCGGCAACATAAGGCTGATATAAGTGAGTCAGATTGGCATGAGAAGGAAAATCACAATACAAACACTTTTGTTGACAAAAAGGAATATGAATATATAACCCAATCTTCATCATCGATCACCTTTAATCAATCTTTAATATGGCCATGAAAGCTTCCTGTGGTACTTCTACATTCCCCACTTGCTTCATGCGCTTCTTACCTTCTTTTTGTTTTTCTAATAATTTACGTTTTCGGCTAATATCTCCACCATAACATTTGGCCAAGACATCTTTGCGCATAGCTCGTACACTTTCCCGTGCTATTACCTTATTACCAATAGCTGCTTGAATTGGAATTTCAAACATTTGTCTTGGAATAATGCCTTTTAATTTTTCTACTAGGAGTCGTCCTCGATAAGTAGCTTTTTCACGATGTACAATAATCGACAACGCATCAACAATTTCACCATTCAATAAAATATCAAGTTTCACTAATTGAGATTGTCGGTAGCCAACCATTTCATAATCTAACGATGCATAGCCACGAGTAGCAGATTTCAAACGATCAAAATAATCATAAATAATTTCACTGAGTGGCAAATGATATGTAATCATAACCCGAGTGGTATCTAAATATTTCATATCTTTAAACTCGCCACGCTTTTCCTGCGACAGTTCCATTACTACCCCTACATAATCATTAGGCACAATGACCATTGCCTTGACATAAGGCTCTTCGACATGTTCAATTTCTTGCGGCGTTGGTAGTTTAGAAGGATTTTCAATTTCGAATATTTCACCATCGGTCTTAAACACTTTGTAGATAACACTTGGTGCTGTTGTAATCAATGAAAGATTGTATTCGCGTTCTAAACGTTCTTGTACCACTTCCATATGCAGTAGTCCTAAGAAACCGCAACGGAAACCAAATCCTAACGCGATCGATGTCTCTGGTTCAAATATCAATGATGCATCATTTAGTTTTAATTTTTCTAATGCATCCCTTAGAATATCATATTCTGAAGTATCTACAGGATATAAACCGCAGTATACCATCGGTGTAACCTTACGATAACCAGACAACGCCTCAGCAACCGGATTATCAGCATCTGTGATAGTATCACCAACACGGACATCCTTCACATTTTTAATGCTACCAGACACAAAACCAACATGTCCTGGTCCTAGCTCTGCAACATTTGCCATCATCGGTTTAAAGACGCCAACCTCTGTTACCTCTACGATTTTATCCGTAGCCATCATTTTCATTTTCATACCTGGCTTAATCGTCCCATTCATGACCCGTACATAGGCAATAACACCTTTATAGGCATCAAAATGAGAATCAAAAATCAATGCACATAGTGGTTCATCCGCATTCCCTTTTGGTGGTGGAATCTTTGTTACAATGGCTTCTAATACTTCTTCAATACCAATACCTGTTTTGGCACTGGTAAGTACGGCATCGGAAGTATCTAAACCAATAACATCTTCAACCTCTTTTTTTACACGCTCTGGGTCAGCACTAGGTAAATCAATTTTGTTAATAACCGTAACAATCTCCAGATCATTATCAAGCGCCAAATACACATTGGCCAATGTTTGGGCTTCAATCCCTTGCGCTGCATCAACAATCAACAATGCACCTTCACAAGCTGCCAAACTACGTGACACTTCATAACTAAAGTCAACGTGCCCTGGTGTATCAATTAAGTTTAACATATACGTTTCGCCATTTTTAGCGGTATAGGATAGTCGTACAGACTGCGCTTTAATTGTGATTCCCCGTTCACGCTCAAGATCCATATGATCTAGCACTTGTGATTCCATCTCTCTGGATGAAAGGGTACCTGTATACTCAATTAACCGATCAGCAAGCGTAGACTTCCCGTGATCTATATGAGCAATTATCGAAAAATTGCGGATATTGCTGGTTTTCATAAAAACCTCCCTCTAAATATAGACAACTAATTACTGGTATTGATTATATCATCTGCTACATATCACCTGCAAGTATTACCTCAATTGCGTTCGATAAACATGTATCTTTTGTCCAAGATCATGCATATACAATTCTAATTGCTTTTTATACTTGAAAGCTTCCGTTACCAGCAGCTTAGCCTCTTCTTCCAAAAAAACCAGCTCTTTTGTACAATCAATCTCAATATAAGTCGGTATCGTAATATCATGTTCGGGGGTTTTTATCATTACATTTTTATCTGTATGAACGATTTCTCCCACTGGATATATCGTACGCATCGTATAACCAATTCCTAATATATAGACAGTATAAACCTCACTTTGATTACGAATAATAGAAAAGGCACGCTCTGCATTCTCCTGCTGCGTCAGACTATGTAGTTGCTTTTCTGATACAGATACCCCAACGACAACAACACTAAGTAAAATGAATAAGCCACGCAAAAGAAGCCGAATATCCCTATACTCTACTAAGCAAAACACAAAATCACCTTATTTTTACTATTATTTATTCTCAGCAATAATTTCAGCCACAATATCACCGAATAGTTCCATTCCCCGTTCCGCTTCTTCTTTCGTATTTTCCTGGCAACCAACTTCTATTAATAAAGCCCGAGGATGCAAATGCTGGTTATAGCGCCAATCATCCAGCCGGATACCACGGGAAACACCTGGATACTTCTGATTCATCTTCGCATCGATTAATTTAGCAAAAGCATGATTACTCTGCCAATGAGGCTGAACCAGTCCTGGTTGCCCAGTCGTCACAATAATCATCATTCTCGCAACCTGTACACCATTCACGGTCGCAATATAATTCTCCCTTTTTTCAGCATCGCGATGGATATCAAAGATCATTTGCAGAGATGGATTTTCGGATAGCATATTTTTTACAGTCGTCTCAGAAGCACCATATGCCTTCATAAAACTTGGATAGTCATGGATCGTAGTATTTTGCACTGCCAAAATGCCATACGAATTCAATCGTTTACTCAGCGCCTCTCCTACCTGTACAATATCACCTCGTTGTCCACCAGGACGATGAGCACTGCCGCTACTCGGAATAAAAGATTCCGCTGTATGCGTATGATAAATTCCCACTAACGGTTTACCACTTGATAAATTTACCGTTGAATCAAATTTAGGAAAATCCGGCAAATTCATTGCACTAACTACTTGGGTTTTAGGTTGCGTAGCCGCCAAGATTGGAATTTCCGCCTGTAGAAAAGATCGCATATCTTTAATGTCTATATTGGTAAAAAAAAGTATAGTTTCTCTTACCATCTGCTGCGTACTACTTTCATTTTTGTCTTTCACTACTACCTTTGCTTCAGTAGCACTACTTAACCTCGGAACACCTGAAAATAATAGGTCACGCCATTTCGGTAGATGTAGCATCTGGTATTGTTGTATTCCAGCGTTAGTCGTCACTGGTACCACTTCCTCCGATTGATTACTACATTTCCATATCATGATACATATACTCAATATAGCAACCGTAACAAGTATGCTTTTTTTTATAAAATAAATTCTTTTTACGCGGCGGCGCACACATCTTGTTAACATGCTTTCCTCCCATTGACACCTAAACGGATGATCCTATAGGTTGTCATGATTTTTGTTTACATACAATGTATATGCCTAGGAGGAAAAGGATATGAATAGAAAAACCACATGAAACACAAAGACCACTGAGATTTTTTAGCATCTCTGATGTGGTCTTTGCGCCCTTTCACTGTAAATATTGATAAATATTTGCATAATCAATATGCGGATGCATTGCCTGGTTAATTCCGCCAGCCACGACAACTGCAATATCTTCTATAAAACGATCTACTTCTTTGGGCGTTACCATTAAATCGCCAAGAACTTCTGGTAACACCTGTCCCACAATAGTCTTTCGATCAGCATCCGATAAATGTTCCATACTCTTAAAATAACGCGCAAAAGGAGCACTTTGCTGCAAAGTATCAATGGTATCCATCGCAATCGTCGAAGCATGAACCACTGTCGGTACACCGATCGCAATAACAGGAACTCCTAGCGAGTCTTTCGTTAGTCCAAATCGTTTATTTCCGACACCTGAACCAGGGCGAATTCCTGTATTAGCCAATTGCACCGTTGTGATGACTCTACGGCTCGAAGCCGCAGCCAATGCATCAATCGCAATGACCAAATCTGGTTTTATTGTACTGACGATTCCTTGAACAATTTCTACTGTTTCCATACCGGTAATTCCTAGAACACCTGGTGCAATGGCACAAACCGATCGTACCCCACCCTTAAGTTCAGGTGATAACATTTCTTGCAAGTGGCGAGTAACCACTATTTTCTCTACTGCCCGTGGTCCTAGAGCATCGGGAGTGATATTGCGATTGCCTAGACCAATAACGAGTACCATGGCATTAGGAGGCAACTCGACCATACTCACTAATTCTTGCCCGAGCTTTTTCATTATTTTTTCTTGCAGTGGTGTATTTTTATACTTAAGACCTTGTGCTTCAATTGTAATATATTTTCCTTGCCCTTTCCCCATAATACGTTCTGCCTCAGCGCTCGTAACACTCACTTTGGTCGTAATAGAGTCTTCCTCTTCTACTGTCTCTACAATCACTCCCGGAATCTCTTCACTAACCTTGCGGTTGATCATTTCTCTTGCTTCTAAAGCTAGATCGGTTCGTGGCGTCCAGCTAACATTCTCCACTCGAATCACGCTCCTTACATTCGATATGAAATCATCATTACTGTAACCTGAATATAGATTCGTTATACAGCGAATTTTGAAAAAGAAAAGCTGACTTTAGTCAAGCCTTAGCACAGACCAAACTCTTAGTTTCCTTTACTTATAATCGAGAACCTGTTATACTTTTTACTTGTGGAATAATAGAACAACAGAATTGTTAATTCTTACTTGCATATTCCAGCATCACGTGCTAGAATACTATAGGTAACATGCTCTTTAAGGAGGTGAATCACTTGCCAAACATTAAATCATCTGAACGTAGC
>Ga0074193_1000371_pt1 | contig 78469 bp, 99 predicted proteins | sample EPASupsiteHSE605_FD_64523 | JGI IMG/M metagenome (GOLD analysis project Ga0074193, IMG submission 64523) | Bioremediated contaminated groundwater from EPA Superfund site, New Mexico - Sample HSE6-05 | ecosystem: Environmental > Aquatic > Deep subsurface > Groundwater > Contaminated ... | reverse complement strand
GGGTTTCAGACAGGTGACATAGTTAATGCTGTAATTCCTAAAGGCAAATATAAGGGAATGCACACAGGGCGTGTAGCGATCCGGTTCAGACCGAGCTTTAAACTGAATGGATTTGATGTGCATACGAGGTATCTAAGGATTATTCACAGAGCTGATGGCTACGCTTATGAGTTTGCTTTGGGGGTGCAGGTTTCCTCCCCACAGATGAATCTGGGGGCTCCCACCTGCTCTTGATTGGTGGAGAAACTCCATACAGTAATTATGTGTATGCATCAATAGCATAACAAGTTCTTTTTTGCCCTGCAGGAGGGTGTTTTAATGCATCTCTTCCTGCGAAAGGGGGTGCAAAAAGGAGTTGTCAAACAATGAGGATTGAAGGTCAAAAAAAATTAGGATTTTATCCGACACCTGACTCCATTGTGCAATTAGCGAGGACGTATCTCGAATTTGGAAACACTTCGTTTAATGCGCTTGATCCGTGTTGTGGCAAAGGACAAGCCCTGCATGATCTCGTTCAAGATACCAACGGTCTCGGCTATGGTGTTGAAATTAATGAAAATTTTGTTCCAGAAGCGAAATCAAGGCTGCATAAAGTAGCCAGAGGCGGATATGAAACGGCGCGGATTACAAATAGTGGGTTTTCGATCCTTTATTTAAACCCTCCCTTTGATTATCAAGCGGGATCGGATGAGGAGAAATCAGAGCGTAAGGAATTGCGTTTTCTAAAGGACACGTATCACTATTTAGCTAAAGGCGGTTTGTTGATCTATATTATCCAACAGCACCAGCTGACTCAAGATGTTGCGCGTGTACTCTCCTATCGATTCCGGAAAATTCAGGTTTTTAGATTTCCGGATACTGAGTATGCATCATTTGGACAAATTATTCTTTTCGGAATATTAAAAGAGATGCCTTGTCCAGATGAAGACGCTGCGAATCGAATCCTGGAATGTGCGGCAGCAGGAGAGAGCTGGCCAGTGATTACAGAGGCTATGATACCGGAATATACAATCTTACCAACGCAATCGATAGCTTTATTCCGAGGTGGAATATTAGACCATGACGAGGTATTAAAAGATATGGCAGCATCGCGCTTATCGATGAAGTTCAAACAAGCATCAGAACTTCATGACAATGATCGAGTAATGAGACCGGTAACAAGAACCCATGCTGGTCATGATGCATTACTTTTAGCGAGCGGCTATGCGAATGGTGTTCTTGGAAGCGGCTATGATCGTCACCTGGTACGAGGTCGAGTCGTTAAAAATGTCCAAGAAAGCTATGATGAAGCAGTTGAGAAAGATGGTAGTATAGTGGACATTACAAAAGTCGTGGAGTCTCATACAGTCAATATTGTCCTGAGGGATCATATTGGAGATTTACGAGTATTGATGTAAATCACTGTGAAATGATGAAATTATTATGTAAATAGTTTTGAAAAGGGGGCTAATATGAGGTTTGTGTATTCGTTGATACTAGGGGGAATCGGCCTCTTTGGCGGATGGGTGATATATTTAAGTACAGATAATAGGAGTCGTGATTAAGGAGAGAGCCTTTGTGGAAAGGTTTCTCCTTTTTTTATTGAGAAATAGGAGGATGATATCGTGCTATTAGAGGTTTACGGAGAGCTCACCCGCTTTAGGGTGTTTTGTGATCTAATGGTTCTTACTCCTATGAAGGAAGTCGTTTATGCGAGTGTAGGAGGATATGATTCCACGGTAAAGGCCGTTATTGCGAAGGCACATACCAATCGCGAGGAGGCATACTACCTCATTGAAGATAAGAGTGGAGAGGGAAATAAAATTCAAGTAAGCACGGTTGGTTCTTATCGGTCTTACAGCGGGAAAATGAACGACCTTACACACGGAATCTTTGCCCATGCAAAATGCTATGGACAGGAAAAAGTGAATGGTGGAGCTGTTCTGGCGTGGGATGGTGATATTGTCAAAGCCGTTTCAGCGTGGTTGAAAGCAAAACACCCAAACCCCCTAATGAAAGAGTGGACGCCTTATATTATGGAGGAACTTATTAAGTGCGGAACTGCTGAATATTGCCTAGTATACAGCGTAGAGCAGATACCCCTTAGAGCATTCCATATTATGGGCAGTGAGGATGATATTGAGGAGATTGTCAAACGCGGATTAAGAACAGGTTCTATCGAAATTCCAGAAGGAAACCCTGGCAATCGGTCTCTTGATTCCTGCACGAAAGTTTCTGATTATCTACTAGGGTTTGGAGGGGCCTTGGCAAAAAATCTGAATCAACAATTTGTTCCCCTGCATAATCCGGGAGATCCTCTTGATCCTCGTTTATTTGAGTTAAAGAGGAAACCCTATCAAGCGCAGGCGGATACAATACAAGGACTAACACTCGCCTTAGAGACCAAGCGATTAGCGTTTTGTAGTGCTGAAATGGGAACTGGCAAGACTCTCATGGCCATTGGAATTGCGCATTTAATGAAGGTTAAAAACATCTTCGTAATGTCGCCGGGGCATCTCGTAGATAAATGGAAAGAAGAAATAGAGAAGACAATCGATGCCGAGGCGATCATCGCAGAAAGTTATATCGATATTTTTAAACTAACTCCCATGTTGAAGGAGTCTTGTGACAAACCGCGTTTCATTATAATGTCAAAGGATATGCTAAAACTGGGATACCTTCGGTATCCGGCTGTCCGCTGGAATGAGCGAAAGAGAGCGTGGACATGTCCTGACTGTGGAAATATTCTCATAGGCAAAAATGATTATGTTTTTGACCTAGAAGCCTTTATCAAACCAACGTCTGATAATCAGAAATGTACAGCTATTGTTGACGGTAAAGAGTGTGGTGCATCACTTTGGAGTGCAGATAATACGACACATCGTAAAGTAGCACCGATCGATGTCATTAAACGAAAGTGGAAAGGGCTTATCGACTTATTAATAACTGATGAAATCCATGAAATGAAAGGCATTGATTCATCCCAAAGTGCTGCTTTTGGCACGTTGGTTGGAATGGCTAAACGAACCTTGGGTTTAACCGGTACACTTTTCGGTGGAGTTCCATCAGATGTGTATAGGGCCTTGTTTTTCGCGAATCCTAGGGAATTCAAAAAACGTGGTTTTGAATTTGGAAGTTCGTTAGCGTTTTCAAAAACATACGGGGTCGTTGAAAGAACCTATAAGGAGCAAGATGATCGAAAGAGATCGTCTAGGAGCGGTCGTAAGTTAGTATCCGAAAAGACTCTACCGGGGATTTCTCCCCAAGTATTTGGAGACTATCTCCTTGAAATAGCCGCCTTTCTAGAGTTAACAGATGTTACGGACAATCTCCCTGAATACACCGAATATGTAGAACTAATTCCAATGTTAAATGAACAAAGGGCAGCGTATCGTGAGATGGAGATGACGATGGTTGATCTTATTAAATCAGCACAATACTCAAATAGGAGAAGCCGATTTTTAGGAGCCTATATCAATGGACTTTTATCGTACGCAGACCATCCCTTTGATGTAGCGCCCATTACTGAACCAAGAGATCGTTCGGTGGTTGTCTATGAACCAAAGAATCTTTCGGATAGTATTGAATATCCAAAAGAAGAACGACTCATGGAAATAGTATGGACGCAAAAGCGGTTAGGCAGAAAGTGCTTAGTTTATGTGAATTTTACTAAAAAGCCGACAGTGCCAAAACGGTTACTTGGTGTCTTTGAAAGGAATGGGATAAAAGCTGCCTATCTTGGCGATGGGGTGTCAAGCAAAAAAAGGGCATCTTGGATCGCCGATAAAGTTTGGAAGGGATACGATGCTGTAATCGTAAACCCTGAAAAAGTTAAGACTGGACTCGATTTATTAAGTTTTCCGTCGATCATCTATTATGAGACTGGTTATAATGTGATGACTTTGAGGCAAGCCGCCAAACGCAGTTGGAGGCTGGGTCAGACGAAAGAAGTTTTTGTTTTCTTCATGGTTTATGAGAGAAGTTTACAGGAGAGTGCGATTCGATTAATCGGAGCCAAAATTGAGGCTTCTCTCGCGATTGAAGGACACTTCAGTGACGATGCGCTGCGCAAGATGGGTTCTGGCGTTGGTGGAAGTATGGAAATGGAATTAGCCAAGGCATTGGTCGAGGGTCTCGAAAACGTTGATAGTGCCGACGAAATATGGAAACGAATGGGCTACAAGCCATTAGCCATTAGCGAAACTAGTTCTGAGGAACTTACCGTAGAACCAGTGAGTGATATAGCTTGTTTGGCAGACGGGAACATCTTTGCCGAAACAGAGCCAATTTCCGTCGTTGAACTAGTTCAGTCTGAAAACCATGAAGTTATGGTAGAACGTTCGAGTTATAAAGTTATCGAAATGTCCAAACGCGGTGGCAAGAAAAAGAGCGGACCGGGAACACTGCAAATGGGCTGGGATTTTGGTCTTGTGAGTGAAGGGTAGGGAAAAGACTATGGCATTAATTATTGCGGGAGGGCTAGCTTTTATTAGTTTTCTCCTATTACCAGGTATCTCATTAATGACAATTTCTCCACGAATGCCAAAACCGCCCGTTCGAAATCCGGCGTTGGAATACAAAATAAGTGATGGAACTGAAAAATTGGCGTTAACATTTGATAATCCGGAGTTTCCGAAGGAATTGGTTGAAACAAACATAAGTCTACCTTACGAGGATTGCAGAGAGAGTCGTCGGACTCATGTGCTTGATAAATATGCGACACAATTAAGTGGTCACGTAAGTCATGCTCTAAAAAATGTTGTATACGCTTCGGACTCATTTTGTCGAGTTGCTGGAGTGGTTGTAAACGCAAATGTCACCGAAACTCGTTCGGGAGCAATGCTATCGGGATATCTTAATGATCCCTCAGGGACGGCGGAGTTCATTCTATTTGCTGATAAATATGCTGTCTATCCAGTAAAATTGGGCGACATTATTTATGTTGTTGGAAAAATTAATGGCAGCAAACTAATTGTTAATAATTTAGATATTTTAGGCAAGAAGCGGATTAGACCTAAAAAATGCATAGAGGAGTGTGAGGCGATTTGAAGACATCAAGGGGTGAACAATCGAGGAAAAGACAAAACGTGCTACAGAGCAGTCGTGAGATAAAAACTCCCTCAGCCCAATGGATTCGAAAAAATGTTTATACACCCTCTATAAGGCTGTCTAATCCTTATTTTTGGAACAGGTTAAAAAAACGCAATATAGATATTCGAGAAATCGATGAGGCACTTCAATCATGTGAGATCATTGAAATACTAAAAAAGCACAACCCGATCCGATTATTGGTAAATGGTTATACGTTCAAGAGACGACCGATTCATATTGTTTTTTCTGTTTGGCCATTTTCTATTGACAACGAAACGAGTAGCTACTGGCTGGATGTAGTTACAGCTTATGAACCGGAACCATCGCGATGGATAACCCCAACTAAACGGAAAGGGCAGAGTTAAATCTTGAAAAGAAGGGGGGTTAGGGCATCTAATTTAATAGGCCCTCTCCCCTCCTCCGTTCAAAATTAGCGGTCATAGATTATTTGATAAAGATTAAGTTTTATAGCAAAGACAAAACACGTGAATGGAATTCTTAATAAGAGATAGGCTTATAAGACGTTGGTCCTATTGAAATGTGTGATTAAATGGGACAATTCAAGCTAAAGAAGCACAATTCATTAGGCCATTAGTCCTAATGAATATTACAAATTAACAAAACAATTTATATATAGCATTATACATTTTCGCAGTATTGCTTTTTTTCTTATAGTAGAAGTTTAATTTATGTTTAATAGAACAAAATTAAGACATTATGAGACAAAATAAACATTTAATTAAATAAAACATTATTATTTTCCTTGATAATTAAAATTTAAATATAATATGTAATTTAAATTTTAATTATCAATTATAATGTTGGTTGTCAATCATTGTCGAATAGATAAAAAATATGTAACTTTATAGAGTTTATTTAAAGAATTTGATTTTTTTGGCTTAGTCTTGAATTTTTTCATGCAAACAAATACAATATGAATATAATTTTACAAGTTAATTTAATTTCCGCTGTTAAACATGAAGATATAAGCTATAACATTTATATATACATTGAATATCCTTTAAATATTATTTTTCGATTATTTTCTTCCCGTTATTCACCGGCAACCATGTAGATATTAGATTCTGGTATATAAAATGACAATGAGGGGTGTACAGATGCGACAACAAGAAAGAGTGAGAGACTCAAAACCCGCTTCAAAACAAAACCATAATCAAAGAAAACCCATTGCTAAACCAGATGCTAGGCTTTTGGCGTATTCAATATTAACAGAACTGCCTCAGTCAGAATCCGTAATAATTACAGTTTTTCGATTAGCCATACAAGATGGGATTATTTCAACGAATGCTTGTAATACGTTCGTAAATTCTAATGAAGAAGAAAAAAAAGGCATGAAAATCCAATTGCAAGAGTTAATTGTAATTATTCAAAATGCCCTTGATCACATTGGCTTTTGGGGAAAGATAACCATTAAATTCGTCGGGAGGGAATTGCTCGGGTTGGAATATAGTCGAACGACCGGTATGGATAAAATGTATTGTTCACTGTGTGCACATAATGGTGAGAATTGTTATGAGTGTAAACCAGCTTTATCACAAGCTTGGCTTGATATTGACGTTAACATATAAAGATTGTAAACTAATTAAAAGTTAAAAATTTGCGGCGATACCGCGGTAGACGGAAGCCGATAAACCTTTTCATTCTGATGGAGAAGGTTTATCGGCTTTTGTGCTTCCAGAAAGGGGGAATTAGAAAGCATATAATTCTTAAACGAAGGAAGTTTTATTCGGCTTATAAGAAAGGAATGGTCTATCTTGATTAACCAAATCTTCAATGCTTTACCTAACGGGACAAAACGAAACTCCATGATATTTGCCATAACTATATTATTTGTGCTGATGCAAAATGGTCTCGTATTAGCGGTAGGGTCAGATAGTACAGCGGTCCTTGCAGATCCCACAACCGCATCTTTGACAAGCTTGGGTGGGGGCGTTGCCATTTTCGTCAACTTCTTCCGTTATATTGGTGGAACGATCCTATTGGGTTTTGGGTACTATCACACTTTTTCCGTAAGTGCTCATGCTAAAAATGCTACCAAACGTGCGCTCGCGGTGGAAGGGCTTCTCTGGGTTGGTATTTCAGTACTTCTCTTTTTTATGGCTCCTTATCTCATGGGCGTTCTTAAAGGTGTCGGAGGCACGATCTCTGGTACTCCCTAATTATAAAAAATATTTAAAGTTTTAGGACCAATAAGCTTCATTGTGAACAGCGACTATTTTATAAGTCTTTAATACAAGGAAGGAACACATATGGACGATTGGATGCATCCTCTTCAATTAGAGCTTAAACATGATGAAAAAATCATCGGCGGGAAGGCCACGAAGCGACAGGGAATTATTTTACTCATTGTCGTCATCTTGGTCTGGCTTTCCTTTCAAATTCCCGTCGCTTCTATCTTGAAGCTCGTAAAAATTCCTAATGCTCATTTAGTAGGGGTGGGAATTTGCGCTGTGATTGGTTTAATATGGGTTATCATCGGTGCAATCTTTGCCTTCGTTCCGGCTTATAAGGTTACTTTTTTCGATAATCCAAAACCAAAAGCGAATCTTGATCCTTATGATGTGAATATGACGATTGATGGGTACCTATGGTTCAAATTTGTCAATAGCGGCAAAAAGCCAATATTGCCGTATAGGATTATAAAGTAGGTGAGTGAGTATGGGTGATTTATTATTTCTCCTTTTTGCTGTTGTCATGGGTTTTTTCTTTTACAAACGGTCATTAGGACAAGGGGGGCCTAAAGAGAATAGGTCACAAAGTCCGCGTGATAAAGTACTAAAAGCAGAAACCGGTCAAGACTTTACCATCTTTGAAGACATTTTAGATAATGTTATCAAGGTGGATTCGCAACGTTTCCGCGCTGTGCTTTGGGTTGATCCGCTTAATTGGCCAATGTATTCCTTTAATGAAAAGAAAAGTATTAAAGAACGATTTAGGCGAGCTCTTTTTGGGGTGCGTTATGGATTTATGTTTTATGTTGCCAGTTTAAGAAATGACCCTTCTCTAATGGCTGAGCGCATCCAAAGGATGGCGGAGCGCCATGAAAAAGACGGTCTTTCGCGTATGGCATATTATGGTGCGGATTTGGCAAGATACGTTACGATTGAAACAATCCGTAGGGCACCTATCGAACCTGGATATTATTTCGTGATTAATTACGATGAGATCGACAATGTGAAAGGTTATAGCGAAGAAATTATTTACCAACAAGCATTAACGGAATTAAATACTCGTGCTCTCTCAATGATTGAAGCCTTCGGACGTGCTGAGCTAAAGGCATATCGACTTAATACAGATGAATTGACTGATCTTATGCACTTTGCGTTCAATCGAGACAGTAATTCTGTCAGTATTAAACAAGCTACAAAGGCTGGTTTGTTTGGGTTATATACGACTGAAAAGGGATCGGAAAACATTGACCCACAATCATTAAATTATGCAGAGGAGTTGGCAGGTGCGTGAAGGAAAAGAGAAGAGTTCCGCCTCCTCCCAATATAGCGGATGTTATCAATACCCAAGAAGAGACGGGGGCACTGATAAAGACGAAGAAACCCAACATTTTTTCGAAGTTCTTTAAACCCAAAAAAGTAAATGATACTTCAAAAAACAAAATTACTCATGGAGTATTAAGGCTTGTTGATTATATTGCCAACAGTGTTGATCGCTCCAACTCCGAGTACTTTAGGATAGGTAATAATTATGTCAAAACGATGCTCGTCACGGGTTACCCTAAAGGTGTAGAAATAGGGTGGCTTAATGCTTTCTTAGAACATCCTGGGGATATTGATTTCGCAATCCATGTAAAACCCTATCAGGACAGAGCTTCACTCGACGAACTTACAGAGATTGCAACTCGATTGGAAACAGAAGCAGATTTTAGTCGGAAATCAGGGGATCTCTCTCTAGTTCAGGAAATTAACACCGCACTAACGGATGCCTGGGGCATCCGAAATTTGGTGGCCACTAATCGGAGCCGCTTTTACAACGTTACGACGTTAGCAAATCTCTACAATCCGGATCTAAAAGAGTTAGAGACAGATTGCGCTCTGTTGGAACAAAAGATGTCCAATCGGAGTATTTACACTAAGATGGCTGAGGGGCGAATGGATGAGGGGTTCTTAAGCACTACACCAATGGGAATTAATTTATGTGGAGACGTTTCGCACGGCTTTGATTCGTTCGCACTTTCAACGATCTTCCTCTTTCAAGTAGCGGATCTCAAACATCGCTTTGGTGTTCCCTTTGCGATTAATGTACATACGGGTAAATTTCTAAATTATACTCCTTTTGATCCGTCATTAGATAACCACAATGGTGCGATTTTTGCAGGCTCGGGTAAAGGAAAAAGTACACTTATTAAAACGTTGGGCGGTCGTATTCAGTTTGCAGGGGTTGGGAAACGGTATAACGGGGTGCGTATGGCGACAGTGGATCCAATGGGTGAGTTTGTTACTATGGTTGATGCCCTTGGTGGGGTAAATGTTGACTTGGGTCCGGGGGCTGAGAGTTCCTTGAATCCCTGCGATATAGCACCAGAGTATGTACGCGAGACCGGTGAATGGGTCGTTAATATCGGGAATAAGATTTCTTCGATGACCATACTTACGTCGATTATGTGTGGAGAACTTACAGCTGAGGAAGAATCTCTTTGTGATGAGGCGTGGAAAAACGTATATATGGGAGATCCCTTTAATTTCACAGAAGATCCAGAATCGCTTTATGAAGAGATGAGAACGGTTGACAATATAGGGAATGCCACGTACGGGAAAGTCAAAAAGAAAATGCCAAGACTCAGGGATTTCCATGCTGAGATTTCTCAAATGGGAGAAAAAATGGGACGTTTAACGACGATCATGAAGCGCTTTCTCCATACGAATCCATCGATGGGTTTTTTCGACCAATGGACGAATGTAGAACTAGATAGTCGCACGCACTATAATTTTGTAACAAAGCGATTAGATGCAGCTGCCAGAGTGCCGGGGATGTTTTTAGCATTAGCTTGGATCGAAGAAAACTTTGTAAAGAAGGATCCTGACGAACCCGGACTTGTGGTGATAGATGAGGCATGGCTCTTCACTAGGTCAAAAGCGGCACCAATCACTATGAGCTTTTTAGAATTACTTTATCGAACTTCACGACATTTCAATAAGGGTATATTTATCCTATCTCAAGACTTCCAGATTTTTACTCGTCATGAGCAAGGTATGTCCATCTTTCAGAACAGTGATACCATGTTTTTCCTGGCGAACTCTGATGCAGAGTGTGAGGCGTTACAGGCAGCGTTCTCGTTTTCGGAAAGTGTCTTAAAGCAGATCAGAGAATCGGCGCGTGGTGAAGGTATTATGAAAGTCAAAGACAAGTACTTTGGTTTTAAAGTAGAACCGACTCAGTTGGAGGAAAATTGGGTCTATTCAAGCAAACAACATTTAGATGAAGAAGCGGTAGAAGAGGTGGGTGACTTTGCTAAATATAATTAAAAGACTACGCTGGAAAAATATTATGGTCTCGTTATTGGGCGTGATCATTTTAGTGGGAATTGGAAGCGCAGTTGTACTTCTTACAGGAAAAAACAAATCTGAATTGCCTCCAGAGACTTCGCCTAGTCAGACAGTCAGTGAGGAGAACCAGGCTGGTACTGCTGAGACTTTGGAGGCTGAGTGGGTTGATGTTGCCCCAACGGTTGCTAATATTGATCATACACCTAAGGAGATTGCGATTGATCCAAGTGGGAAAGTGCTTGATCATTCAAGGGAGTTTATGACATATTATACAAATTCACCGGAAGGTGTGGCTGTTGCCAGCTCCTTAGATCTTATTACAAGTGCAGGGCATACCGTATTAAATAATCCAATACGTAGTGGCGTTGATCTCTCAGCTAATAACGAGGTTCAATCGAATTGGGTTGGAGGCGGTAACTACACGAATTTAGGTGGACTACATCAATCTATCGTTAACATTATAAGGGAACTTGATTCTTTTAGTAAAATCGAACGTATTGGTTTATTATGGCCGACGACTACCCGCTCAGAAACCTCGAAAACTGGTACCCCCTATACACTTACTGTAACTTCTGCATTATTTAAAACGACGAGTAAAGAAGGAAGCGTAAGCTACTTTGTAATTAGCATACAAAACAGTGTTAATAAATCGACCGGTTTACCGACTTTTAAGATTCATCCAGTATCGATACAAGCATTGCGTCTTTTTAAAGTAGAAGACCGCTCAACCCAGGCTGCGCTGAATGACTTTTTTGCTCAAGAGAATTAAGGGGGATGTCTCATGTATGAGTCTTTTAGCCACAATAAGCATTATAGAAAATTAAAGTTTAGTATTGTAATCGTTCTCTTATGGGGAATGATCCTATTACCAGTGTCTAGTGTTGTTGCAGAGGAAATAAACGCGGGAATAGATACTTCAGGTTTAATGGGTCAGCTTTACGGTGGGGATCCAGATGCACCGATAGCACCAATACAAATCCCTGAAGTTCCGCTAGATTTATATGGGATGATCTGGCAAGGCATTGACACAAGTCAGTGGATGCACGATTTATATAATCCGTCTGGTCCAACTATGGAGGAAAACTATAATAATGTATTAACAAATGTTCAAGAGCAACAAGAAATAAATAGGCAGGCCATCCAAGGAATAGTCCCCAAACAAGAGCCGAATATAGTAGAACGGTTATTTGGGACGTTTATCAGTTCGATCCCTGGTGCTGTTTTGAATTTTTTTGGGCTTAAAGATCTTTATGAATTAATTTATGGATTTAGTGGTTTTTCAGAGAAGGGGACAGATGAACATCCTGTTCCTACGCCCACAATGGTTTGGAGGGTATTTTCTACTGCGGACTTCAATTACATCATTATGCCTTTCAACACGGGCTTGAAAAATGTGGCGTGGACAATTGCCCTAGCCATACTCTATCTTACCTGTATAAAAATGGCCCGCTCTAATGCAAATTCTCAACGTCGTGCCAGTGCATATACTATGCTTGAAGATTGGATTATTGGAACGATCCTGGTAGGGGGCGGTATGATTTTGATCTCTACCTTGTTTACTGTGCTGAATATTGGTTTAAGTGCGTTGGCACCGAGTAAACATATAGATTTTTTAGGCTCTGCTAATATTAGTAAATCTCCGATCGTCAGTACAGGAGATTTTGCTACCAAGATGATAGTCGCACCATTCTATGTCTTAGCTCTTGCTGGAATTGAGATAGCACTCAATTTTATTTATTTACAACGATACTTTGTCTTAATTGTCCTTATCAGTTCTACACCAATTTTTTGTGCTTTGTATTTTAATGAAAAAGCTCGAACGGCCTTTGTTTACTATTGCAAAGAATTAATAGGGAACATTTTTATGCCATTGTTCCATGCGTTTTTCCTTTTAATTTATTCGCGAATTGCAGATCATACTCAAGTTGGAGTGATTCCACAACTTATGTTTCTCATTATGATGATCCCAGTAAGCAACATGATGCGAGGCATTTTGGGGCTAGCGGGAACAGGAAAGGGTCTCGGGGAAAACCTTATGATGGGTGTTGGATTGGGTGCCACAATGGGAATGATGAGAAGCTTTGGAAACTTGGGAGCGGCTCTTTTTGGCGGAGGAGCAGATGTAGGTGAAGCAGCAACGGCCGGAGCCATGATGGGCGGTGGCGGTGGTAATAGGATTGGGGCACTTGAAAATCAGTCAAGTTCTTCGTTAGGGCAAATCGCGGGTGGCGGATACATGGGACAAATGGCTAGTCGTGTTTCTACTATGCGACGAGCAGGGAATGCGTTGGGACAGGTTTATGGGTCCATCGGAGGGGCTGTCTTTGGAGCGGCTACCGGTGGTGGAAATATGACGATGATGATGGGCGCGATGGCAGGCAATAAAGTAGGGGGTGGCATGGGCAGTTCGTTCGGTGGTGCGGCCGCAGTTGCGCCTATTGCGATGCGCAGTGCGGGTAATTCAGAACGGAGTAATATCTTCAATGAAGCACTTGGTGGAAGTAGCCCGCTTGCTGAGGGGCTTTCGAACGATACAAAGATTGCCCTTGGTAAGGTGAATACAGCAAGCCTAGTATCTCAAGGATTGAGAGGAACCCCATTTGTTGGACAAGCAATGGAGAATAGAGCCAACAATGCATCGGCCCAAGCAGCATCGTCTGTCATGGGTGAAATCAGCAGTAATACGAACAGCCCATGGGAATCTGGTGACATGATGGAGAAAGTCTCAACGGGTGCTGGATCGGCAATCTATCAGCGGAAATTTGAGGGATCTGGTGCTGATGGACAACCTAACTATGGTGAACGCAAATTAATGGACTTTGGACAACAGGGCCATCCAGCCGGAAGTGATTCCATCCCTATGGTGGAACAGACTCTTTATAACGGAGATAATACGAGAACGTATAAACCAAATGATGTATATACGAATGTGGGAAGAAATGACCCCAGAGGACCACGAGGATCTGCAATTTTGAACGATTTGGCTCGTAGACGATAGAGGGGTAAGGGGCAATTTATGGGTGATAAGACAAATCGAGTCGCTAACCAAGCGGCGAGGATGTTGGTCAGAAAGGCTTTATCTACCGCGGCGAAAGCAATCATTACGAAACTTGGTATTCCGATGTTGGCAATATCCTTGGCTATGATGATGTTTTTTATGGGCATATCCTTAGTTCTTGGCGCTTTTTTCACACCGATGGATGGGCAGAGTGGACTCTTCAATTTTACAAATAAGCCTGAGACGGAAAATGATATAGCTGTGAATCAAGCGTTATTACAAAAGTACCAGGATGCCTCGGCAGCCACAGTTGATAGAAGTACACAAAATCAAGTGCCTATGACAAGTACCTATCTTGTACCTTGGGGATACTTTGCAGCTGTCGATAAGGTATCAAATAATTGCGAGGCCCCTGCCCCCGAGGATTATATCGATGATCTTATGCCTAACTTCACATTTATCGAATTACCCAAAACGGTCATAGTTTGCGGAGATGAAGGATGCTCCATCAATGTTACACAAGTTAAACTGATAGATACAGCTAATACCTATAGTGGTACCTATACTCATAAATACAAAATGGTTACGACATCCACCGAAAGGACAACGATCACTCAACCAGTTCTCGAGCAGATCATTCCACCGACACCGGCTAATTATATACGGCTATTTAGCTTATTAGCTCGATATCAGATTACAACGGAATATGACCGTAAGATAGTGTTGCTGTTAGCAGGCAATTATAATAATGGCGGCACGACTGATTTAAATACACCTTCCGATCTTTCGGATGTACTTATGAATGGAGGTGGCATGACGTATTCCGTAGGATCGCCACCACCTTCTGAATATATTCCCTATTTTGAACAGGCGGCGCAACGATTTCATGGGGCTACCGATGTTGATCAATTTGAAGCGCTTCTAATGGCGATATGTTATACAGAATCCTCATTTGCTACTTATCCTATGGGCAATACGTCCTCTGCCGGGGCGCAAGGACCTATGCAATTTTTACCATCCAGCTGGTTGGCTTATGGAGGAGAATTAGGCTACTCGAGTACAGATATTTGGGATGTTAAAAAATCGATCATGGGTGCAGCCAATATGCTGTCCCAACAAGGGGCTGCAATGGGATCAATAAGTGGGATACAACAGGCTGTCTTCGGATATAACCATAGCTCGGAATATGTGAATTTAGTGGTAGGGCGTATGTATTTTTATGGTAAATATTCCGGATGGATGGAAACAAATCCACAGGGTTTCACATGGCCTGTGCCAGGATATTTCCAAATAACAGATCCATTTGGGACTAGGACACATCCTGTTACTGGGCAAACGAATTCTTACCATACGGGTATCGACATAGCCGCTCCATTAGGTGCAGATATCGTTGCCACAAAGGACGGGACGATAACGAGTATAGTCTCTAGCGACTCGATTTATGGGACAAGCATTACGATTGACCATGGCAATGGACAAACATCGTTTTATGGACACATGTCTCAATCTTATGTACGTGTAGGACAACATGTGTCTGTTGGGCAATCCATCGCTCCTGTCGGATCGGAGGGGCGTAGCACAGGACCGCATCTACATTTTGAACTACGGCTTAATGGTATCGCAACGAATCCTGTTACGATCGTTCCACCCCCAAGAATTTAATAATAATTGAACATTGTGCCATTAATTTTGAAAGGGGGGCTCACTTGTGAGGTTAAAGTTAGTTTTTTTGCCCATTCTTATCATGTTCTTATGTTGGACGGGTACTGTTTTGGCAGACACAAAAACACCTAACACGACTGTGGAATTTACAACGGTAAAGCAAGAAACGGTTACTACTTCAACGACAAATGAAACACCCAGCTCAACATCCAATGAAACGACATCTTCAACGGCGGATACCCAAGTTACTCCAACAACAAAGGAACCTGCAGGTAGCACCAATGCAACGGAGACAAATAACACCGTGACGCCAGATACAACCACTGATTCGATATCTACACCTATAATTACACCAACTCCCGCTGTATCGGCACCTATCGTAAATCCCGCTCCTCTGGTTACTCCTAAGGTACCGAATAATGCTCTAGACCTTCCTTCATTCCCAAGCATCTCATCGGACGATATCCCAGAACTCATAAAAATTAGATCTGTTTCAATGGAAGAGTTTGAGGCGCTTGTATTAGCGAAAGCGGTATCCATCGTTACCTTTTTCAGGAATGTTTCATCTCCCTATATGTATATCATGCTCATTTTGGGAGCCATGGTGTTACTTTTCCCGGGTGGCGGGCCCATGAAGCGAAGGGTAGGATGGGGTATGATTGGGACGGTGTTTCTTTCGTACCTCGTGATCTGGTGGGGGCCTTTAATGTTAGGCGTTATCAAAGGAATGGCCTCGGTGCCAAATTAAGTGTTTTTTGGCCAACTGCTATTCAAGCGGTCCGCGTAAAATGTTATTTTCAAGTAGTCCATTATTCTATAAAATCCTCAAGTTTCTAGTTTTAACATGGTCGTATTATTGGGGAGGTGAATCTATGAATCCTATTGTGCCACAAACGTTAATTCATAGATCCGTTATTCAACAAGTACAAACGATGCCATTAAAAGAGCGAAAGGTGGTTGAGAAATTTCTTTATAAATTTGGGGAAATACCAACTGCTTCAGGGATTATCTATGAAAAGATTCCGGAGAGTCTAGATAACAATTATCGAGCGGTTTGCATAACATCGAGTATCTATGGTGTGGTCAAAAAGCCGGACAGAGGAAACCTATATCTTATGTTATGTGTATCATTACAACAATCTGCCTATGAGTGGGCACGAGATCACCGTTGCCTCGTTAATTCCTATACCGGTGCGATTCAGGTTTCTGGAAAGTTGTCTGAGGCGCAGAAGACAGAATCGATGCCCGATCCGTTTAAACAAGGGATCTTTGCGAATCAAGATGACCGACTTCTTCTTAAACTTGGGGTTCCCGAAGATTTGTTGCTATGGATCAAAAATGTCGCGACAGCCGACGAGTTAAGTTCTGTTTATTACAGTTTATCTGAAACTGTTTACGAGTCCTTACTTCGATTGGCCGCAGGAACCCCCATGGAAACACTATTGAACGAACACTCATACGACAGTTTGCCAGTTCTCGTTGATACGGAGGACTATAGTGCAGCGGCGACGAATCCCTTGTCGCTTCAATCGTTTGTTTCGGGGGGAGATCATAGCTTTCGTGAGGCTTTAAGGTCTCCCCTTGAAGCGTGGAGGGTTTTTTTGCATCCAAGTCAGCGAGTATTAGTTGAAAAGAATTGGAGCGGGGCAGTGCGTGTTTTAGGGGAAGCGGGAACGGGGAAAACCGTGGTCATATTGCATAGAGCCAAGGTGCTTGTGGAACGAATATATACACAATCAAGCGATCGGGTTTTAGTTACGACATTTAGTCGTAACTTAGCGTCCGATATTAGAGAGCGACTGTCTGAAATTACTGAGCCAGAAGCATTTGTACGTCTAGATGTTGTTAACCTGGATCAATGGCTGAATGGGGTTTTGCATAAATTAGAACCGACGTTGCAGCTGCTATATGACAATGATAAGAAACAAGAACTTTGGAAACAAGCAATTCTTAACGTACATCAGTCGTTGACATATTCATTTTTAAGTGAAGAATGGGACCGTATTATACTTGCCCAAGGGATTTTAACGTTGGAGGACTATCTTCGTGCTTCAAGGGCTGGACGTGGAAAGTCTCTAAATGAGAAAGCTAGACAAGAGGCGTGGAGTGTTTTTCAAGCTTATAGAGAAATTCTGCGAACTGAGAGATACATCGAACCGGCTGATGCCATGAGATTAGTGCGTGAGCTCATCGAAAAGGGAGAATGGAGTTCTCCTTATCGATCCGTTGTCGTTGATGAGGCACAAGATATGGGAATTCAGGCGTTAAAGCTCCTTTCGGTTTTGGCGGGTTTGGACCATGAGAATAATCTTATGATCGCAGGAGATTCTCACCAACGTATTTATCCACGCAAAACATCATTGTCAATTTGTGGAATAAACATTCGTGGGCGAAGTCGCAAGCTTAAATTAAGTTACCGAACACCAGAGGAAATACGGAAGTTTGCAATTCGTCTGTTAGAAGGGTTGCCAGTTGATGATCTAGATGATGGTTTCGATACTTCAAGTGAAACGATAGCACTTAGAAAAGGGACTAAGCCGGAAATCCTTAATTATATTAATTCAAATGCAGAGGTCGAGGGCATTGCAGAACGTATAATGATGCTGCCTAAAGAGGCCTTGAAAGATTCTTGCTTAGTCGCACGTACCTCAAAACAATTACATGAGTATGAACAACAACTTAATAACTTGGGAGTGTTAACATATCGGTTACCACGCCAAAACACTGATGATCGTACAAAACAGGGGCTTAGAATCGCCACGATGCATCGTGTAAAAGGGCTGGAGTTTGAGCACATCTTCATTGCCGGAGTAAATAAAGGGATCGTTCCCATGGGTGCAGCTTTGACAGATGAACAAGATTTGCAAGAGCGATCTCTGTTTTACGTTGCCTTAACCCGTGCTAAAACGTCTGTTATTGTGAGTTCTTGCGGAAAACCCAGTGATTATCTGCTCTAATTTAGGAGTAGTTGTACCAGTTATGTAAAAATGTAGAATAAATTTCGGGGAGGTATACAAAATGAAAACCATATCGTTTAAAAATCTCCTTAATTCTATGAACCAACAACTTAAATACGTTGTTAATGTAACACTTAGAAATGATACGAAAATGAGTTTTTTTGTTGCGATGTCCGATTTTCCTGATTTCCAAAAATGGTTTACCTCTTCCGAGTTGTCTATTTCAGACTATCTAATAACTAAACCTAACGGTCTAGTTCGGCTTAATCAAAAGGATATTTTAGAATTAACTTATGTACCGATAACCACTGGGAATCGCATTATATATCTATTGGCGTATGTGTTTTTTAAGCCAATCCCACAAGCTATCAATTTCAGAGCATTCGTGAAGATACTTACGTTAAGTAGTTTAGTCGTAATAGGGTGGCTATATTTCAACAAGTTGAACGTTACCGTAGCATCTGTAATACCGCCTATGAAAACGTTAGTCGTCTTTTTGTTTTCACTGTTTACTTTTATATATGGTAGTTTTTTTGGCTATCCGGATTTTATGGTGGAAAATGCAATTTTAATTTCCAGTTTAAATTTTGAATTATAAGCGAATTCGCTTGATATTATGAGCGAATTCGCTTATAATTATCTTAACAGCAATTGATACGGCAGAACAACCCGGCAGCCTATATGAGGCGGGGCAAGAAGGAGTTTTACGATATGATGAAGCTAACTAACCTTTACAAAGAATGGCGCGAGCTTCAAGCCGAATTAGAACAAGATGGAAAATACATCGACTCAGGAGAATCAAGTGTTCGTTCAGATTTTAGCGCATTCGCCGAACTTGACAAGGTAATCAGTTTTGAGGAAATGCTTGAACTGGAAAAAGCGTACTGATCACCAAAGAGATTATTCTCCCGAAAGTGCATCTAATGTTTAGGTGTACTTTCGGAGGAATAGGCGAATAAAAGGGGGGCTATTCATGGCCAAACTAAGTGTTGCAACTAAGGTGTTTGGACTAACAGCTGTAGAAATCTATAAGCTAGTACTAAAGAGAGATATAAAAAAATTCCCTAAAGGGTTTTGGCAACTCCCAGAAGCACCTGAAAACGCTATCACGGTTACTCGTTATATGTTTGAAAATATTCTAAGTTGGAATGATGATGATTTCATAAAAAAGCATTCCGGAAAAATATACATTGATAATAAACTCTACGGAATGCTGACTATCGTTTATGAAAACACTCCATTCAAGGCGCTCGATGCTGCCTATCCTGGGAGATTTAAGGAATGGGAATTGGCAAGTACGCCAATGGGCTTCTGGAACAACGATACGATGATACAGGCTACAAAATGGCTGATCGAAGAAAAACTAAAATGGAATAGAGATGATATAAAAAAGAATCTGAAAGCACAAGTATTTGGCGATAATGGATTAAGGACCGTTTTATTTAAAGTAAACGGGGTATTTGAGGCGTTGGACTTGGCATATCCTAAAGAATATTTACCCTGGGAGCTGAGCAGCGTAACAAGGGAATTTTGGAATAAAAATACAGCCATAAGTGCAACAAAATGGCTACTTAATGAGAGATTACAGTGGAATAACAAGGATATTATTAATAAACTTACAAAGCAAGTCTTTATCGACAACGGGCTTGAGGGAATGTTAGATGTAGTGTATGAATCCAGCCCTTTTAGCGCACTAGATGATGCTTATCCCGATAAATATAAACCTTGGGAACTAAATGTAGTTTCGAGAAATTATTGGAACGAGGAAAGAGCTATTGTTGCGATAAAATGGATGGTCGAAGAAAAGCTTAGGCTTAACCCTGAAACAGATATTTTAAATATCAAAATTGAAACCTTTCAGAAATACGGACTCTCTGCTCCAATGCAAAAATACTATTCTCAGAACCCCAAAAAAGCCATAAGAGCAGCCTACCCCGACAGGTTTAAGGAGGAAAATTGATGAGTGACATTTGGAAAGGCACTGGTCCATGGGAGGGTTGGAGGCTAACCAAGGGACACGCTTCTAGTAGTTACGGTCAGATTGTATTAGTTTCTCCAGATGGCACAGCTTACGGACCGGATAACATCATATCCCTTACAGATGTGATGTCAGTGCCTGAAGCAGCTACAAAATGGTCAAATGCTACTGAGCCTACATTGAAACGATATTTGTCCGAAAATCGTTTCGGTAGCAATGAAGCGAGAAAATCAAAAGGGAATTGGCGCGTTACACGCCAGGGTATGAATAGATTATTCGGAATTAGTACCCAATAATGGGCAATTTATATATTTACACAAATCTCCAAATTTGGATTATGGCATATTCCTATTCCACCATATAATCCGAAGAGCCGTTTTTTTCTAAAAGGTATCCTAAATTTAGTTCCGGGAAATCTCACAGGGAAAGACGATATTCGTCATTATGCGGTCTCTCGATGAAAAATTTGAACGCTGTAAGTGTAAACATGTTTGTTCTGTGGGGTATGGCGAGGGTTTTACAGTCTATTTTTTCTAGTCTCTAATGTTGCCTCTCTTAAGGTTTAACGATTATTGTAACTAGAAATTATCAGAAGGTTTTCCACCATATAATCTGGATATTATAAAACCCTTATCATAATTAGAAATAACATTTTAGTCAACACTCAAAAGTGTTGACTTCTTAATATATAGATATATAATTAATACATAACTTAAGGCTGAAAGAAGGTGTCTGGGTGGACAGAAACGAACGAACTTCCATATGTCATCTCCTCCGTAAGATAGAAGAAGAAGTCAACGATCAATATTTTGACCAAGAAGATGTTATTCATGGAATCCTCCTTGCCATTCTTTCAAAGCAGCACGTTGCTTTGATCGGACCTTGGGGAGAGGGGAAGACATCAATAATCACGGCTATCTGCAACAGGGTGGGAGGACAATTCTTTCACTGGTTAGTAGGTAAGTATACTAAAGAAGATGAACTGGTAGGGCCGGTTGCAATAAAGAAATACTTCGAAGAAGGTAGTTTTGAACATGTTATTGATCAAAAAATGCCAGTGGCCGACGTGGTCTTTCTGGACGAGATTTTTAAAACAAATCCAGGTTTATTAAACATGAATCTTGATATGATGGAGAATCGTCGTTTTGTGAATGGGAGGACCACTATCCAAGTACCCCTAATGAGCCTTATTGGGGCGTCGAATGAACTGCCGAAAAATGGGGATGGATTGGAAGCGTTTTGGGACCGGTTTGCCTTGCGGTATTCAGTAAAGAGGTTAAGCATTAGTAACTATGGCAACAGGCTTTTAGACCGGATCGAAGCAGAGGCGCGAGGAGAGATTCATGCATTTGAGACAAAGATCACGATGGATGAATTAAAATCTGCGCAGGATATGGTAAAGCGTGTTGAATTAGGAACCACAAGGGAAGTTTTAATTCATCTTTGGGAGCAACTGGAGTTTCAGGGCATTGACCGATCTACGCGAAAGTTTATCCAAGCGGCTACGCTTATTAAGGCCGAGGCGTATTTCCAAGGGCGCATGAATGTTGAGTCAGAGGATCTACTTATATTACAACATGTGTTATGGAATATTCCTGAAGAAATTGATAAAATGCGCTTTTTAGTCTATCGGACGATCTGGCCTTCTATGGCGCAAACAGAACAGCACGCATTAGAGGCTGCGCAATTATTGGAAGATTACAAACGATTAAATTCATCGATAAGAATAAGCAAGGGGCTTGGGCTTTTAAAACTGTTTCGGTCATATTGTAAGGACGATAATTTCTTATTGGAGCAGGCTAAACACCAGCAGGAAACCTCCTTTATAACTATTTTTATAAGTCGTATTGAAGGTGCTATTGCATGGATCGAGGATGATTTAGACGACCTCAAAAGTTTAAAAAAGAGTGGGTGAAGAAGATGAGAGGAAATTTCTTGCCAAAATTAGGTCAATGTATTGATACCCCCAATGGAGGAGGCGTAGTGTCCCTTGTCCGTCCGTTGGCCAATGGAGATTTCACCTTAACAGTAGTTCGATTTGCAACACATGAGCTTGAATGCGTGACGATGAGTGAGTGGAATGGATACGAAGATATGAAAATGGAGATCGAAAATGAGCAGAGGGTGTTATTCAAACAGCAAGGTGATGATTTTATTTGAGCCAACGATTAAGCAATGTGCCAATTAATCAAGAACATCAACGCTGGTTAAGAGATGAATCTTTGTGGGAAAATAGAGGCCATCATAAGAAAAAGACAGATCCCTTAATGAGATCAATGTCAGAAGATCTTTTTACCTTACTACTATTTGTTGGTGTTACCCTAACCAAGCCATTAAACGCCACAATGGAGGACATGGTTCGCTTTCTCTGGTTAGATGCTTTTTTTCGCTCAGCCTTTTTTCATAAGCTACGCAAGAAGACAGTTAGCAATCCAGGGCTTGCTTATGTTGCCACTCAAAGAGCCCTAGAGCGATGGGCAACCTTTTATCGTAACCAAACGATGAACCAGGGTACTGATAATGAAGCAACTGAACTCCTACATTCTAAGGAGCGATTTGAGATAACGCACACTAAGGATAGCTTTATGAAGCGATTATGGGAGTTTATAAAGCGGTTATTTGTAAGCATCTCGCCAGCTCCAGAACAATACGAAGAGCAGATTCAAACTAAGTCGTCAGGTGTACGCTCGAAGGACCAACAGGGATTAGGTCAGGGCCTTGCAAATGTAACCATCGACGAGGCGCGAATAAATTTGGATGTGGCAGCTGTTTTGGGGGATGTTCTGGATGCCGAAAGACTGTCGCATAGTTTAGGGCAGAAACGGCCACGCTGGCAAGCTAATCCCCTCTGCCTAGGTCATTTTCTAGATCGGCAACTCGATATTCAGGGTTTTGCAGATCAGATTGGGCGAATGATGAGCCTCGCGAACCGAACAATCCGGGAGCGGGGGATAGAAAATGATATAGAGTTCGGTATGAGTAACGATATAAGTGCACTTTTACCGAGTGAAATGGCGTTAGGAGCACACTCTTTGGGTCAAGAATTATTCATGGACCGCTATAAGAAAGGGGTATTATGGGGGATTCAGACCCCTGAGGTACCGGAGAAGAAACGCGGTTCTATGGTTGTTCTCATTGATGTATCTGAGTCGATTACCCCAGGAAAAGAGCGTGATGAAAAGGCTTTGGCATTAGGACTTTATGAGATTGCAAAAGCACGTAAGCAGGATTTCCATGTAATATTATTCAGTGGAATTGGCGAGCGGATGGTTTTACGTTTCACTGGCGATTCTAGGGATGAGGACATCAAGCAACTTCTCCTTACAGCATATTTTGGACATGGCACCTATTATGCCGAGGCGATTGTGCATGCATTAGAGATATTCGAGGACGATTTAGCCCAGGGTGGAGATATGGTACTTTTAACAGATGGAGAGTTTAAAAGTAGCGTTGAATTCACAAACCGGATAACGGAAGATAAGAAGAAGTTGGGATTTCGTCTTTTCGGGGTATTGTTTAGTCAAGAAAATCAACCAGTACTTGATGACATATCAGATAAAGTCTTAAAAATTCAGTGTTTAGAGCGTGATGCTGCATCTTTATATCAGGGAGTGTTTGAATAATGGGATTTCGTCTATTGATAGCCCTTACAGAAGAACAATCAAACTATCTAGAAAAAACGGCATCCAGGGAGGGTAAGAGCGATAATAAAGTTTTCAATGAAATTGTAGAGGCTTATTTAAAGAACCCGACGAGGCCTCCAAAAGATTTACCGCCGCGACCTATCCGGAAGTTTTTCCAATTGGAAGTAGAGATGGCAAGGGGATTAAATGAACTCTGCAGAGAGTTTGATAATCGAACCCGTCCCGATTTGGTTTATATGGCGATCAATCGGGCTATGTACACAAAAGAAGGGGGATAAAGCTTATGTGGTTTTTAATTTTTATGGGGGTTTTATTGGGTTTTCGCGGGTCGGGAATGATAGAAATGGCTGCAATGTCAACCATGGACGTTTATTACCCAAAAAATAACAGCACTTACGTGGGTTCGCGTGAGTGGGAATCAAAAAAAGGAGACTGGACGTTATGATGGGTAAAACCCATTTAGCGGGCGCGTTGGCCGCTTGGTCGTATATGCTTCCAGCGACTCTTCAACCTATGAATGAGCAAGAAACAATAGTTATGGGAGTGGGTCTTGGATTAGCACTGATTGGTGGAATATTACCTGATATCGATCAACCAGGTAGCACAATTGATCAAGAACTTTTCGGACCGCTCGGGAAGACGCGCATTGGCGCGATGTTAGGTGGATTACTGCTCCTCGTAATAAGTTTTGTGTTGCGCACTCCTAATGTACTTGGACGAGTTTTAGACTCCGCTGTTTTATTGAACTTAATCCAACGTCATTCTTTTTGGGTAAGTCTTATTGTTGGGATTTTAGGGGCTACGTTGGTCATCATCGCTTCTCTCAAACATCGAGGGATCACGCATACATTACTGGGTATGGGAGTTTTCATGTGGGGCTTAGACACTTTGTTAGGCTTAAAGGGATTAAGTTTTCTACTTCCATGGCGTATATCGCTATTAGTTGTTTTCGGTGCCGGCTATTTTAGTCATTTGCTTTTAGATCTTATTTCAGATGGGGTACCTCTTTTATATCCTCTTATTAAAAAGCGTATTCGTTTACCTATTTCAATTAGTACGAATAGTCTTTTGGATAAAGTAGTTTGTCGTTACTGTTTATTATCGTTTGCAACTTATAGAATTGTGGGTCCAGTATGGGATAAGGTTAGCCCTTCATTAATGCCTGTGTATCATTATTTAAGGGGGTGAGCTCATGTTTTTCTTTTCACTCTGGAAACAATTTAAACAACAGAGACAATCACTTGCTGATGCTGAAAACGAGTTAGAGAAGCAAACGTTCAGACTCGCTTTACTCATCGAGATTATTCGCTCATTAAACAGTGCTGAGAGTAAAGAAGATGTTTTACATCAGGTGATTCAAGCGGCACAAGCTGTTTGTCAAGCGACAGGGGTAGCTATAGCGCTACTGAATAAAGACTCTACAAGACTTAGTTTGGTAGCTAGTCGTGGCTTCGAAAATTTCAAAGAAGAAAAAGTAATATTTGAAAATAAATTTCAAGATACTTTGGCTTGGCGAGCAGTTCTCAAAGGCGAGGTGATGACGGCAGACTCGCTTGTAGAGATATCCATTTTACATACGCAATGTGCCGTGCCTCTTTTTAATCATCAACATGTTTTAGGTGTTTTACTTATTTACCAGGCGAAAGAGCTAGAAGAAGATACTATAGACTTTCTTGACGTTCTGAGCAGCCAAGCTACGACGGCCTTCATTAATGTTTCAAATTATACCAAAATACAAGCAAAGGCTCTTGATCTTGGTGAAAAAGCGCACACGGATCCCATGACAAAAATGTTTAACCGGCTTTATATGGCGGAACGCTGCCCGGAAGAGATGTCACATTGCAAACGAAATGGGCATCCTTTATCACTCGTGATGTTTGATGTGGATCATTTCAAGAAATTTAATGATCAGTACGGACATCTTTTTGGTGATATTGTCTTGAAAGAAGTATCTAAATTGGCAAAGAAGAGCATCCGGCAACACGATATACCTATTCGTTATGGTGGGGAAGAGTTTATAATTGTATTGCCAGACAGCTCGGTAGATATGTCAATGATTGCAGCTGAACGATTACGAGCAGGGGTTGAAGGCTATGAGTTTATTGATCCTGAGAAAAAAATTAAAGCAAAGGTTACGATCAGTATCGGGGTGGCGGAATGGGATCGCAAGAGCGAGTTGAACGTTCTGATTGATCAAGCGGATAGGGCGTTGTATCAGGCGAAAGAGGGCGGGCGCAATAGGGTAGTACGATATAAATAAGAAAAATTAGACTTCGATTCCTACACACGGTCGATATTGGATAGGCTAATATGCATCGATATATGTATGGTTCTATTACAGCGCAAATAATTCAACATACATGGACTGATATCCGGATAGCCTTATAAATTGATGGAGGATTTATATTATGAAAACAGCAAGTGGAATGGATTGGAAAAAAGGGCTATAATAGCCTCACAGGCGCGAGCTGCGAAGCAGCACGCAAATGCGTGATGTTTCCTCTTGGAAATTGAAGCAATTCTATTTTCATTAGTAAGCTATTAACATACAGTAGGAAAAGCCTATCAGGTAATACCTAACCAGTAGCCTGTACCTAGTCCTTGGAGCCGAAATGGTAACATTAGGTTTAAGCGTAGGGCGGGGAACAAACGAGCCGAAACGAAAGTGAAGCTATTGAGCCATTTTTAAAAGGAAGATGATTTTCATGAAATATAGTGTTGAAGTTGGGTCATTTTGCACACGCTTTGTGAAACGAACTATTACAGTTAATGCAAAGGACGAAAATGAAGCTGGTCTTAAGGCAATTGATAAATTTGTAGAGCAGGAAAATAAATTGGCTAATGCTTCGGATGTTGGTTCTCCGCAGGTTGATTCTATTGAAGTTGTAAATGGAAAATAAAGTGATGAGCAAAAAGTTATTAGATAAGCTTGAAAAGTATGAACGGAGTGCTTATGCAGGAGGATATGGTTCCGATTGGCTAGAAAATATAGGAGAGGGTTTTAAAAGGTATATAAGCGATTGTGTTGATAAAAATGTTAGGCCAACAATTAAAGGATTTGAAAAATACATAGATGATAAAGCGAAAAATATGGAGTTATAAGGAAGTAAGACATAATGAATATACTAAATTTACCTGAATACAACGTCATAAACGTCCAAGAAAGTGACGAGGCTTACCGAATCGAGGTGGAGACAGCTAATCCACCTCTTTGTTGTACTCAATGTGGTTGTAAGGCTAATCTCTACAAACATACTAAGCATAAGCAACTCATCATGGATCTACCCATGCATGGCAAGCGTGTAGGTATCCATGTGAACCGTCAGCGATATAAATGCCGTGAGTGTGGGCAGACCTTTTATGAGGTTCTGCCTCACACAGACGATAAACGGGGATGCACTAAACGGCTTGTAGGCTACATAGAAAAACAGTCCTTAAAACGTACTTTTGTAAGTCTTGCCGATGAAATTGGAGTGGATGAAAAGACGATCCGCAATATCTTTAGGGATTATGTGAATCGGTTAGAGAAAACATTTCGGGTTCAAACTCCTCAATGGCTTGGGATTGACGAAATTTACATTATTAAGCCCAGGTGTGTGATAACTAATATTCAAGATAACACCATCATCGACATTCTTCCGGATCGCAACAAACCGACAGTGATTACCTACTTACAAAGTCTACCTGACCGTCAACGGATCAGGTACGTTGCCATGGATATGTGGAGACCTTATCGTGATGCAGTTAGCCTTGTATTGCCCCAGGCTCAAGTCGTGGTCGATAAGTTCCACGTCGTTAAGATGGCTAACCAAGCGTTAGAAACTGTGCGGAAGTCTGTACGAGAAGGGCTGACTCCCAAGGAACGGCGAACTCTTATGCACGATAGGCATATCTTGCTCAAACGGAAAGCAAAACTAGATATCAGAGAACAATTAATCCTTAGTGCTTGGACCGGCACGCTAAAGGACTTAGGACTGGCCTATGAGCTTAAGGAAGAGTTTTATCGGATATGGGAGACTCAAAGCCAGCAGGAAGCACTAATTCGCCTTAAAGAGTGGCGTGAGCAGATTCCTGAGCACTTAATATTTGCTTTTAAGGACTTGCTTACTGCTCTGAAGAACATGACTCTTCCGGGGGGTCAGAGCTTGGCGAGTTTGATGATAAGTATACTAATAGAACAGCTGAGGTCCTATAATGTCTGAGGAATCAGTATGCGAACTCAAGCAATGGAACGAGCAAGGTAAGCAAATGCATTATAGGAAATCCGACTAACCCATAGTACCATAGAATTCTGTGAAAGCAGATGGGAGGGAAGGGGTTGGCATGTTGCAGATTCAAGGTAATTGCAAGTACTACAGACAAGAGAGCTGATAAATAGCACGATTGCAAAGACCTGTTACAGATTAGGAAACTGGGGCGGAAAGGAGTAATCCATGAATATCGTTACCCGGCTCATTAGGGCCTTCCAAGCTCACCTTGATTATAAACGTTTAGAGCGACTGACGTTAGAGGGCTACAGGTTCAAGAAGCGGTGGCCCGATACCGACACGTTCGACAGGCTTAGAGAAATGGAAGCAGCTGGTTTTTTGGCGGGTATACTTAGCCCGCAAGAATACAAGAACTACTTAACCGGGAGAAGGGTCGAACGTACTATAGGGAGAACCAATACGCCTTACGAAAAAAATGTTCTTTCCGATGGCATTAAGGCTTTGGAGGCTTTGGCCACAAGCGAAGACCTCATTCTCCACATGGATACATTTATTGAAGAAATGCATAGATTGTACTCACAGATAGAAATTACTTTATCGTATGCCACGGACTATGATGATATTAAGCAGTGCAATAAGCTAGGTGACAAATGCCGTGCGATATGTTCATCTGTCGAAAAAAGAGTATCTGATATCAGAAGATCCATTTTTGATCGAACAGAGACATTACTTCAGATGGAATGTCCACCTCATGATGTGCTTGCTGCTGTGCAGGATTTCGAAGGATTATTACAACTCAAGGATTTGAATCTCGTCGCGCACAAGCGCCAACTACGGGACTATCTCAGCTCAATTCAGGAAATAGAGATTATTGATCATTTCTGCTTGCAAACAACTTCTATACAAGAGGCAGTGAAAGTCTTAAATGTTTTTATCTTACCACTTCGGACAGATGAGGTGCGACTTTTCAGCAGAGTAGAATTGATCTTTTTGCAGATGATACTGGCTAGTATCCGTGAGATGCAATGTCCGTGATCCGGATGGCTATTTCAAATCGCGAACTTCAATTTTGAACAACCGTTCCAAAAAAGAAAAAGGTGAAATTGTTCGCAAATCATTTTTTCACACTTATCCTTTTATTGGAAAGCATTGAGTTTTAATGTCATTGTCATTCAATGTAAGATCGGATTATATGGTGGACACTTGCTTTGTTTAGTGGCAAAATAATTTCATGGGGGTGTTTATTTTGGAATATAAACCTGTAGCTGTTATTTGTCCTGAGTGTAAATGTAATAGTATACAAAGTATCCTTATTGAAGACGGTTTTGAAATTCTTACTCATGCTTATTGTAGTGAATGTAATAAAGAATTCAAGATTTTGCCCGATACTAGAAACACTTTGTGTTTGCCTCCATTTGACCTAAACACATAAAATCCAGTATTCAAAAGGCTATCCTCGAATAGGAGTTGATTGTTCATATGGATAGTACGAGGTTGAAATGTCCTAAGTGCGGAAACGATAAATAGGCAAATATCTGTTGTGGCAAAACTCAAGGTTAATAATAAGGGTGAAGATTTAAAAACAGTATACGGAATTGACAAGAACCATATAGATGGTTATTACGTGCACTGTATTGTGGGAAATGCGATATTCAAGTAGGGGAAGTAGATTAACACTTAGAAAGTATTTCATATTTAGGAGGAAACGAAAATGTTTGAAAATGGTCAAAAGTTAATGTTAAAAACTTATGAGGAGTTAGCCGAACAATTTGGGGTCGGTGGGGAAGATAATTTTTACGACATAATGACAGACCCTCCTATACCTGTTGAAATGGATGTTTTCTTAGGTACTGAAGTAACCATCAAGGAGAAAAGCAATTATAATGAGGACTCATACCTTATTGAAGAAGATGAAGAAGGATGGGCGTTTCCAGTAGTAGCGTTTAAGGAGTAGAACCTAATGAACATACTTAATCTACCCGAATACAGTGTCCTAAATATCCAAGAATCTGATGATGCTTACAAAGTGGGGGTGGAAACGATTAAACCACCTCTTTTCTGTACCCAGTGTGGTGCTAAAGCCAATCTCTACAAGCACACAAAGCGTGTTCAACTCATTTTGGATTTACCCATGCACGGCAAGAGAGTTGGAATTGAAGTTCACCGGCTGCGTTATAAATGCAGGTAATGTGGGCAGACGTTCTATGAACCTTTACCTGGCACGGATGATAAACGTGGCTGCACTAAAAGGCTCATTGAGTACATAGAACAGCAATCATTAAAGCGTACTTTCGTTAGTCTTCTTGCAGATGAAATAGGTTTGGATGAAAAATCTATTCGTAACATTTTTAGGGATTACGTAAATCGGCTGGAGAAAACCTTAGATTTTCGTAAAAAACCATGCTATAATAAGTTTATATTATTACTATTTTCCTTCGCATTTTGCGATAGAGTTTCTTCGTGCTACTGGATTGGTGCGAATGAGAGTTTAGAATTCGGATTACTTCGGATTCACCAATATTTCTATCTCTGGATTATTTCGGGGATTCTTGAAATTTTAAAAATACAAGAGGCTTATGTTAAACGTTGCCATTTTTAGGCGATTTTACATAAGCCTCTTTTTTATTATAAATCAACATATAATTGAAAGGAGAGCTAGAGCATGAATTCATTTGAGTCAGCGGTATTTGTTAACAAGGATTTAGGGGATACCAATTTGCTTTTAATTGAAAAAGAAATGGGGAATGAGACCTTTTCAAGTATTATAATTAGTACTGATGAAAGTTGTACGGATAATTATAAAGTACTGGTGGTAGTCCACCCTATGATGGTAGGCTTTTGTGAAAGAGACATAATTGAGAGTGTTCCTAACGCAAAGATAAATACTTTTACTCGAAAACACGAAATATCTAATATCCAATCAATTCTGTCAGAGCAAGTAGCGCAACCTAGTTTTTTTATTCTTACAACCTATATGTGGAAGCTCTTAAAAAATAATCGTGAAGATATAGATAAGCAGTTTGATGTTCTTATTGAAGAGGTAACACGAAAAGATTACTACATGGTAACAGCTAAGAGTAATTTAGCTAAAAATATCTTGTATCGTCATCGTGATCGCAGGGTGAACCCAAAATGATTATTTTTGTCGGAGTTATAAAAAGCACTTAGCGACTTTGAGTACTAGGTGCTTTTAAAATTGAGATAGGAGGAATGCCCCATGATGAGCGCTCTGATACTACAAGAGATTGAACGGTATATGCGAGCGCCGGATGAAGAAAGCGAATCGCGCCTAGCATATGCCAAAGGGCTCTTGAGTGGATTCAACATGATCATATCGACGACCAATGAGAAGGATTTTGCGTGTTATCTGGATTACTCCCAGATTAATGAAGAAGAGTTGTTATGGGTTATTTCGGAAATCAATCAGATTCCAACGATTGATGATGGATACGATGCGGAGAAGGTAACTCGGGATATGTTGTTGCGTGATATGGTATTCCGTAAAGCATATCAAATGGATACAATGGTGAGTCCTGAAGAGGTACCCGCAATTAGAATCGAGGAAGTGTATTTTTAAGGAAAGGTAATTAATATGAATGACTTAATCTTACTAGACCAAGAAGATGTTCACCTATATAATCTTGCGATGAGCGAATTGCTTCTTAGAAAAACACTTTATAAGCATGGGTATAATTCTTCCTTAGAATTCCCATGGTTTGGTGATTGTCAAATCTCTTCTTGGGATATCATAGATCTCGGTGAGGATATCTTCAAGATAGTTTTTGAATACGTTGGATATTCTGTAGCGCGATCTTATAAGAGTTTACATTCTTTAAAAAAGGTCGTATATAAAATTACTCTCCCAGAACTTAACGGGTGGAGTGCTCAGCGATTGAACAGTCAAAGAAAGGTATGGCTGGATATTCTAAATAAAGAATTTCATTTTCTATCGTCTCTCTATTTTTTTACTAAGGATCGTCAAACGGTTCTTTGTTGGGAGCGAGAAAGTAGTATTAGGTGTCTCCTGCTTGACTTGGCTCAACTACTATCGAACTTTTTATCATGGAGATCGATAGCTGGGGAGGTGTTCGCTCGTGAATTCATACATGACCGAACTGCTTAAGGTATTAGAAGACTATTTAAAGAATCCTCCACCTTTGACAAATCAAGAAGTCTTTGTGAAAAGGTTTATACCGCTCCACAGATTGATGATCGAGGCGACGGATTTTGGAGAATCCGACTTTTTTCTAAATGTCGATTATACAAAATTTAGTCTTGATGATTTAGCTTGGATTAGTTATCTTTTGAGCTCGGTACCAAGCATGGACGGAGATACAACGCTTGAAGACGTTGGTGAAGAGCAAGTATGGCTTCATACGCTTTTAAAACAGGAATCTGGTGACATAGACTATGAAAAAACAGTACGACGAGTACCAGCAGTAAGACATGAGGAGCTCTATTTTTAAATATTACAAGAGGAGTGGATGGAGATGGATATTCTCGATCCTTTTTTGTTTGCACCGGGAGATTTTACGCTATTTAACGCCGCAACATTAGAACTATCTACAAGGAAACTTCTCACAGATAGTGGGTATCGACAAGAACTGTTTCATGACCATATTGACATGTTGCCAGCAATTAAAGGGGTAAGAAATTACTATGCTGAGGATAACTTTCAAGAGGCGTTAAGATTCACTTTGAGCACACTGAGATTTTTAGGGTTTACAATTATTCGCAGGAATAGGCAAAGAAATGAAAGTTTTATTTTTGCGGTGAAACTGCCGAGATCCATTAGTTGGGATGAACAATTTCCTCATTATTTTGAGGAAAATTATGAGATTAATCTTCGAGGGAGCGCTGTCTTTTTCCGAATTTGGGAGGAGGAGACTTGTTGTGACTGGCTTGGGCTAGTTGATGTAATTCACTATTTTATTAAAGTGAAGGAGATGTTAAAGCAGCATGGTACTAACGGATTTAGAGGAGAAAGGTTCGGCTATCATACTTTTAAGAAAATACAAGTTCCCGTTTGTGCATTTCGTAGACGACGAGGGCGGAGTTATCGAAAAAGAAGTGCTGCCTGAGAAATTGCACATGCTCATCGATGCTGCTGAGGCTAACTTGAGTACCGTGTGGAGAGAGGGACCTTGGCTCCCTAAGAATTGTCTTCGCCATGCAACGGGCAATGGGGGGCAGAAGGTATTAATTCATGTTCCTAGTGGGTTAAGGGATACCTGGTTATTTGATCAGCGAATTCAAAATCTCCCATTTCCAGATCTAATCTTTGGGTTTGTTCTAAATGGGACGGCGGTTTCCAAGAAATATGTTGTGGCTGTTAAGGATCTGTTTATTCAACCTAACACTCAGCTCTATCGTTATCCGTACAGTAATGTCTATGACGATGCGCTAGCTTGTTGGAATGATGTACCAGAGATCGAAGAGCTTTGGCAGGTTAATGGGTTGCCAACGGTCTTTTTTGGATGCCCTGATAATGGACATCTTTATAGTCCTAACACACAAACGATGTTAAATATGTCTTATCGTCAGTTGATAGAAACGATGCAGATGAAAGACGTGTTTCCGAAGGATATCTTAGTATCGAGACAGGAAACATTAGACGATTTATGGCAACGGATGTAATTAATGTTTGAGGAGGAATTGAAGAATGGATCAATTAGATTTATTTGGGCTTTTGCCAACTGAAGAGGCTGAACAGTATAAGAAAGAAAAGCCGAAGCCGATTGGTCTTACGGCTGGGGCTGTACAGCATGCCAAAGAAAAAAATGCAAGTACACAAGTAACGACCGGCATGGCTGCAACGAATGTTAAACCTGGTCAGGCTAAGACCGTATCTGACAAGTCACCTGAATACCTAAACTATATGAAGATATTCTGTTTTTCGGCCCATTACATTCTCATTAAAAACAGAACGTTGACATTGCAAGAGATACGTAAGGAAATGGCAAAACGCTTTCCGGAGTTATCGAAGGAACGGACAATGATGAGTTATATTCCACCGAAACTTCCCAAGGCCAAGAAAAAGGCTAAGGGTGAGACAGAAGTAACGCCTCTAGAAGAAGAGGAGAAAACGACGGTACCGGAATCACAAGAAGTCATGGATGATGCGGATGACACTCAGGAAGAGGAAGAAGATCCCGCGTTGAATGAGAAGGACTCAAAGGATAATGATGATACCGTCGAAGATGGAGTAGTTGTTCATGTTTCAATACCAGAGTTAGAAGATCCGTTGATCTCGAGTTTGGATGATCTTGAAGAAATTGAACATCACCTTTTGCAAGCAGTTATCAAGGCCCTTGGACCACACGGGATGGTACTTGCAGATGTTTTTGGTGGTAAAAAAGGTGCTGTGGCAGCGCATAAAGATATGTCATGGGTCCGGACGCATTCAAGTTGGCAAGCGCTTCTTAATAGGCCTTCAATAAGCAATCTTCTGCAAGGTAAGGATGGACTTTATGAAGTGAGGATTAGTAAGGTTGGGATTTTTGCAATAAAACTCAACGACGAAGCATATCCGAATGCTGAACAGGTTCAAGAGGGCGTTAAGCTTTTCATGCCCAAAATCCCTGCGGATTTGATACGAGTCGTAAGAGATTTTTTTATTAAACTTGCAATTGGGCCAAGTCCGGTGGAGGCTCTTGCACGAATATATTGGGATGGTCAGCGTTATTTTGCGCATGTTCCTTACCAGGTAGTCACTATTGATGAAGTTTTCCCGACAAATCATTCGGAAGACTTACTAATAGAGGCAAAATATACAAAAGTCTTAGAAATGCATTCGCACAATACATGGGATGCTTTTTTTAGTGAAGCGGACGATATTGATGAAACCGTCTCGACGGGCATTTTTGGTGTATGGGGAAACCTGGACAAGTTAGATGAAAAAGGACAGAGTTTTGACTGTCGAATTGCTTGTGGCGGGAATCTTCATCGTATTAATCCGTTCGATATCGTTGGTAACGATTCTTACGCACCTAGGCACTTACCAACCGACGCTGAAAAGAAAACATGGCACATGAGGATTGAACGATCTGGGGGCGAAGTGAATGTCAAAAACGATTGAGTTGCGCGTTATTCCATCAAGTACACAGGCTAGAATCATTTGGGATATCGCATTAGTAGGGGTTGGAGGCACGGGTGGCTATATCCTGCAGTCTTTGACCCGGATGTTTAAAGCGTTTGATACTGAAGGTTGTCTTACTTTGGCTGACGGTGATGTTGTCGAAGAGCATAATCTGAGGCGCCAAAATTTCATTCAGGCAGATGTGGGGAAAAAGAAAGTCGATGTTTTAGCCCGACGATATGGGAATGTCTATGATATGGATATTCGCAAGATTGGTAATTACCTAGAAACGATGGACGCAGTTAAGCAGTTGTTTACTATGAAGAGCGATTTTAATAGCTATCCCGGAGTTCAGGTCATTAAGGTTTTAATCGGTGCAGTGGACAATAACGCTACACGCCGATTACTTCATGACCATTTTATGGATTCGCCTAGTTTAATCTATATTGATGCTGGCAATGATGGAGTTCTTCCTATCTCTGAGGAAATATCTGAAGAGGATGAACGAGAGAGTGGGTATTCTGGCCAGGTTGTGCTTGGGGTACGACATAACTCTCGTACGATCTTGGAACCTGTTGGTGGTGTGTACTCAGATGTTTTAGGGAATGCGACTGATTTTTTTCCATCGCAAGCTTGTGGAAGGGCGGTCGTGAATTACCCACAACGAATGCAGACGAATCTAATGGCAACGACCGTTGTACTGGGATATTTAAACACGATCTTATCAGAAGGAGTGGCAGTGAGTCATTACACGAATTTCAATGCACGAAATCAAGTGGTGCGGACGGAGTACATAACGAGTGATTATTTAAAAGGGATACAAAAATAAGCGGTTTAACCGCCAATTTGAAAGGGGACTTTTAATTATGAAAGTAACAATTAACAAAGCTCAACTTATTTATGGAATCAATGGTGTTATTAAGGCAGCGGCAACAAAAACTACATTATCCGTTCTAACGGGAATTCAGATGGTTGCTGAAAATGATCATCTAACATTTACCGCCACAGATCTAACGGTTGTAGCCAAGTGTAGAGTACCTGCAAACGTTGAAGGCGTTGGTGGTGTTGTTGTGCCAGCAAAGCTCTTTAGTGAGTTGGTTAAAAAGTTACCCGATATTGATATTGAACTTGTCCTTGAGGGAGAAGAATTAACGATTAATTACTTCTTATCCAGTGCGAGTATTAAGACATTTCCGTTTGACGAATTTCCACTTCCTGAGAATAAAGAAACCAAGGTTATTACCATCCAGGGGAACGTTCTTCGAAGTGCTTTCCGTCAAGTGGCATTTGCAACAGGAGATGATACGGATGCGGCTCGACAAGTCTTCACGGGTATCTTATTCCAAGTTGAAGAGGATAAAGTGAATCTTGTTGCGACCGATACTCACCGCTTGAGTATAAAACAGATTGATGCCATTACAAATGGGGTTGAGGCAAAGGCCGTCGTACCAGAAAAAACCGTCAATGAAGTCTTCCGTTTAGTACGAGATGATACTGAAACTGTTGAAATTGGGTTTGGTGACAATTTTGTGACGTTCTCATTTGGGGATATCTCAATTCTAACGCGATTGGTAGCAGGGAATTTTCCAGATTACAAGCGTGTTATTCCAACTTCTACTCAGCAACAAATAACAATGAAGGCAAAGGAACTAACGGAGGCAATTGATCGAGCAGCTCTATTGGCATCTAAAGACTCAAAATTCATACGATTTGGGGTTGAGGGAGATGCCATCTTATTAACGGCTGCTGGGGAAAAAGGGAAGGTTAAAGAAAGAGTATCGCTTATATCGCGGAGCGGTGCAACTGATGAAGAATTGTCTATTAGTTTTAATCCGCAGTATTTTACAGATGTGCTACGGGTCTTGGATACGGATGATGTTATATTTGAGACAAGTGGGACATTAAGTCCTGCATTATTAAAACCGGCAGGAGATTCAACCTATCTCTGTATTGTGCTGCCTGTACGGACGGTAGATGATACAGCACAAAAGAGTGCTGCGCCAGTTCGGAAGACTGCCTAGTAAATCGTAGTTGTTAAGGAGAGGGCAATTTTGTTGCCTTCTTCTATTTATTTTTATAAGGAAGGGATTATTCGATTCAGCGATAGTAATTTGCTGGGGAAATGAACTTAGCCAGTGTATAGGGTTATTTAAAGTAGATGGGAGTAATATGGACATGCCTTATGACAGACACATGGAATTTGTATCAAATGTGCCAGACTATCACCCTCAAACTGGCGAATCGAAGACAAAGACGGTCATTGATGCATATTTTCACCCAGATCACATTGTATTGTGGGGATGGGGAACGTTAGAGAATTTAGAAGTTGTGGAGCCTGAGGTATTAGCTGAAAAAATGCAAGAGGTTGGCTTCGCCTGCATTTGGGAGGATCATAAGCCCTATTGAAGGAAGTACCGGGGCTTGTTAGGAGGCGGTTAATAATGTATAGGAGAGACCGGAATCGTATTGTTAATTCCGTCACCTCCAGTTTGGTATTTTATCCAAAGAAGTAATGACTAAAGGCTAAGCCGGGGCTACCTTCCGGCGTAAGGAGTGAAAATAGGTGAGTGAAGAAATTGACTTTTTTTCAGTAAACATGAAGAAAATAGCGAACACAGAAAAGGATTACGAGCTAATAACAAGGATTAATCCTTGCTTTCAAGGCTTATCTAAGGAGAAACTGACTCAAGTAGAAGCAGTTGTATCAAAAGCGATTGAGGATATAAAGGGTATCTTTAATCTCAATCAAGATGAACGGGAATTAGCAACCCCGGTTGTTACCATTTTAAACAAAGATGCTACCATGAAAGAAGCTATTAGGTTAGAGGTGTTAGCCAGCGACAAAAGGCATCAGCACAATTTAACGTTAGAGCAAATTGAATTTATTGTGGGAGGTTTGCTCAATGATAACTATGTATGGGAAAAATTTGAACAAAATATGGATGAATTATTCGAACTTGCCTTAACGATTGAGAGAGACAAAGGAATTGAGAAAATCTGGCTTGAAATGACGGATGTTGCTTTCGATAACGATTGCGATGACAATACTGGAATGGTTCTAGCAGAGGATTATCACATATGGAAATCAGGAACGGGCCGCGATGAGATTTGGCATTGGTTCAATACCAAACATTCCCAAGGCGTTGCATATCTGCTTCATGATTTCCGCAAGAGCGTTCAAAATCGTTGAGTATTTAGGTAGCCTGATATATTTAAAAATCGAGGGGGATTTAACATTTTAAAAGATAAAGTTAAAGAATTGTATGCTCGACAACACGCATTGACGAATAAAACTCTTCGTAGGTATAGCGAAAAATTGTCGGTTGATGATATCAAAGTAGAAGAGGCGACGGTGCAGACTGAATTGCGTAGTATTTTAGATGCTGGTCTGCAGGGGACATTTACAATTAATCGAATAACAATCGAAAAGACGGCCGCTGAGGTTGATATCACAAATGGAGTGCTTGTAATTCCTTGCCGTGTACGATATAAGAAGTTTGGGTTGTCAGACTTTGCACGTAAACCGGGCAAAAAACAGATGGAGCAAAGGGAAGATGAGCTAAGGCGCCTGGTGCCAATTGAAGCCCTCAAGGGGTTAAACCACTATGAAGTCGGGGTATCGCGGTTTGAGGCTCAGGAACGAAGCGCTTACGCTGTCTTTTGTTACGGAATCGAAATAGTAGCTTAATGTTGAGGAGAGAGGGAAACACTATGGGTTTTCTCTCTCCTTTTTAATACCTGCGAGAGGAGAATAATTTATGAGTGACTATCCGTTTCCGGAAGCAACGCGAATACTTAACTGCAGCTGTGGCGACCTGAATTATATATCTGCAATCCCGCGTTTGTCAGATGATACGCTCCGCTACTGTTTGGAAAACGAAAAGCGCAAGTCAGGATTACAACGCCTCCGTGCGGAAGCTAAGCACCGGAAACTAGATGAACAAAAGCCTAACGTAAATTTGATGGATGTTATCAAAGACATTCTTCATGCACATGGGCAATGGAAGTCTTTTTATCAGAAGACCGGTGCATTAAGGATGCGTTTATCTCTTCCAGGTGAACCGGAGTTGTTAATCCAGCGCCAAGGGATTTCGATCCAGATTGGGTTTTTGCATCAAAGCGGAGGGAAGCAGTATGCTGATCCCGCATTTGAATATACGCTTATTAACGGGAAGTGGAGAGAAGATCGTTTTGCTAAAGCAGGAACAGTACGAGACGTGAGGGTTACCGAAAAAGACGGACCGGAGTGGAGTTCGTTAGGAGCAACTCTTTTTAAGGAATCGTCAATAGAGTTTGCGGATGAGCTTTCCGCTAGGCATTGGGATAATGCTGGTGTTGAGGAGCTTGTTGTAGAAGGATTTGATACTACGACTGAGAAAGATCAAGCAACTGTACAAGTGGATACTATGCCCGTTCCGCTTGTGGATCATGAAAGCGGGCAACTTTCGCTTGTGTTTTAACCTAAATCATTTACGGGAGAAAGACCCATGTAAATAAGGAGGAATTTTACTTATGAAAAAATTACTTGTTTATTCGCGGGATACTTTAACAGAAAATGAAGTTGCCATCGTCGAAGCAAAAAAGCAATATATTGGTTATCTAACGGATGATAGGCAGACGCTTACAATTCAAGGTAATGGACACGATGTGGTTATAGAAGGCGGGAAAGACGGGACTGATAAATCTCGTCCTTACTATACATCACCAGATGCAAAGCGGTTTTATATAGTGCGCCAATTAGAGCCTATGGAGAGAATAGAAATTGAAATCTATCTGCCTGATCCAGAAGATCTGCGCTATGTGAAGTTAGAACGTAAGCGAACCGTGGGGGAGGTTTTCCAAGATATCAAACAAGCGTTGAATGAGCAAGAGGTTATGGAACTGTTGGATTACTTTAATATCTCTTCAAACGACGAATCAAAAGGTGATGAAGTATTTCCAGACTACCGTTGGATCAGTGTTTTCTTGGTAAAAGGTGATTCTGAAGGGTATTATTTCCATATTGAAGTTATTGATGGGAATCGGCAGTTGCTTTACCTTGGGAAAACCCTTTCTGAGAATATTGAGGAAGCACTGAAGATCAATAATATCTTGGTTCGGTTGTTCCAAGGCTAGTAATGCGGTCCTAAAGGGAACGAAGAATGTAGGAGAGTCTTTTGATAGTCCTACTAATCACAAATTTTGTAAGGAGGTAAACAAAGATAAAAAAAGTCTATTACAGAGTTTATTGGATAACTTAGGAAGAAAACGCTATGGAAGATTTTTGTGAGATAAGGGAACAACGAAATCAATTGGTGAACATCGAAAAATTAAGGATTAATTGCGGATGGGAGGAAATTGAAGCAAAGTAAATTCTGTCTTCGATATGAAGCGAAAAAGTATTTCTGCATTTACATAATCTGCTGCTTTGGCAGAGTCAACGTATCGCTCCCTTTAGTCGTTTGTCTAGAGGGAGCGGGTTTGTATTAACTATTTTGAGAGGAGAAATACAACTTTGAGTAATTCATACATTGAGGGATTAAGCCATGAGTTACCTCATCCATTTCGTGCTGAAGCTGAGCGCCTTAGTGAAAATTTCGAACATGAGGTGTATATACAAGATGGGGTTGTGCGGTGGAAGAGTAATGACACTGTCCCTCCAAAAGATGTTCTGGAATTTTGGCAATTTGTCGGTAAACAGTTTGACGCTGAGAAGAGTCTCCAAATGAGTGACAAGGAAACACAAGAATTCTTGGATACCTATAAAAAACGAATGGACAATCATAAGTACAGTGAAGAAGAGTTAGCAGAGATGCGTGCTGCGTTTGGGATCGGCACTGTGGTTGTTGATGTGGTCACTAAGCAAAAAATTAAGTTATAGGGGGTGTCTGGGGTGAATACGAAACGATATCCGAAACAGATACAATTCACCTTTCCGCTCCTTAATTCGATCGAGGAAGCGGGAGGACAGGCGAAACCCAAGGAAATTTATAAAAAAGTTGGTCTTAGCATGGGATTAACGCCTGATGAAATCAATGCGAAAGACGAGAAGAACAATTTTTACACTTTCCATCGACATCTACGCTGGTTGAAGGAGAGTTTGAAGCACAAGGGCCTTGTAGAAACTCCGAAACGTGGTGTTTGGGCACTTAGTGAGAAAGGTAAAGAGTATCTAAGAAACTGTCGCCCAGGAGTGATGATCCATGTATTCTACACTCCTAAGGGCGATTGTTTTCTTGGAGCATTTCAAACGGTTGCAAGGGCTATTGGGGATGGAGCAGTTAACCTACATTTTACGAGCCCTCCATATCCGCTCAATACACCGCTAGATTATGGCAACGTAAAATCACAAGAATACGTCTCTTGGTTTTTGCCTATGGCCGAGCAAATCTTTCGTACTCTTGCTAATGACGGTAGCTTTATATTGAACATAGGCCCGACTTACCTGAAGGGTGCACCAGTGCTCTCAACTCATTTTGAGCGTCTGGTGATAGCACTGGAAGACCGGATCGGCTTTCATGTGGCTGGAAAATTCTATTGGGATGGGAATAAACCCCCTAAAACGCCTTGGGTGACGAAAGATAGGGTGAGGGTGAGGAATGCTGTGGAGGAGATCTATTGGTTTTCCAAGACGCCATTTCCGAAGGCGGATAATCGAAATGTCTTAAAGCCCTATTCTGATAGCTATATCAGGGCAAAGAAACAGGCAGACAAGACTGGTAATTTTGAGCGACAAAAGCGCCCGAATCTAAGTATCGCGCCAGCGTTTAAGGTGGATAATGGTGGTGCTATCCCCGGAAATATCCTGACGTTTCCTTATTGTAAAGATGATCGGGACTTCGTGAAAGCTTGCTATGCCCAGGGTATTTCTAAAGATAAAATACACAATGCAAGAATGCCAATTGCGGTACCCGAATGGTTTATTAAGTTTTTAACGGATGCTGGAGATTTGGTAGCAGATCTTTTCGCTGGAACTGGTACCACAGGTAAAGCGGCGAGTAATTTGGACCGGAGGTTCTTAATTTCTGATCAATCGTATTGGTTTTTGAAGCAAGCCTATCTTCGATTTCCAGAGGCCGGTTCGTTGTTGTTTTAGCCTAGAAAATCATAGAGTGAATACTTTAATGCCAAAGGAGGTTCTATTATTTGCGTTGCAAGCATTCGGATTTAAATCTATTGCAAAGTCCCGACATATATATTGAGGGCAATTATCATTTTTTGAGATATCCTAATTTTGCTTGGGAATTAGATAATGTAATGGATGATGTGATGGCGAGGTATAACGTAAGGAGAGAGAAGATATTTTGGGATTATGACAAAGGATGGTATCAACTTTCGTTCAGAACCATAGGGTAGAAGAATGAGTATAGAGTAAACAAAGATCAGAGAGACCATAGGCACAACTGCCGCTGGTCTCTCTATAGTCAAACTACGATGAGAGGTCAATTCCATATTAAGTCACGATGGAGTGGAAGAGAGCGGTACAGCAACCATTGGGATACCCACTTTGTAATACGCTCTTTGTTTTGTAATAATAATTTCTCTTGCTGGGGATTGGCGACATAATGAGGAATTTCAAAAGGGAGTTCCATTTCCTCTTTATAAACATTAAGAGTAGCATGGGTCTTGTTTATTTTAAAATATAAAAAATAATCTTTGCTAAGAGACGGTAAATATAATGTTAATCCGAATTGATTACCGAGTGCCGGTATTTCCAAAAAACCAAATGACGATAGAGGATAATGGGGTTTCGCTACATAGGATATCAAATTTTTTCGGTTAAAGCCTTTTACTTTATATCTCATAACAACATTAACCTCTTCTCTAATCAATGCTCTGGTATCTTATGTTCTTTCTAGAATTATTTTGCTATTAAGGAGGGATACGAAAGAAAGATGTGGAATTCTTAGCAGTAAGATGCTTAATTCGAGGGGATAGAAATAATGGCATTAAGTTGGAACGATATTACAGCTAGAGCATTGAGCTTCTCTAAGAAATGGAAGGATGTAACTGGTGAAGATTCTGAAGCACAGAGTTTTTTAAACGATTTTTTTAGTATTTTTGGGGTTGACCGTAAGCGTGTTGCGACCTTTGAGACAAAGGTTCATATGGGTAAACATAGGAATGGTTACATAGATCTCTTGTGGAAGGGCGTAATATTAATTGAGATGAAGTCTATTGGGAAAAGTCTGGACAAAGCCTATAACCAGGCAAAAGACTATGCATTTCATCTTGAAGATGAGGATCTGCCTGAATACATAATGGTTTGTGACTTTAGAAATATAAGACTATACCGTGATACCACTGGACAAGTATGGAATTTCAAAACCTCGCAGCTTCACAAAAATGTAAAGCTATTTTCAGACTTAGCAGGATATAAAACATCTGCTGAATTACCAACAGACAAAGAAGTAGATATTAAGGCCGCCGTAAAGATGGCAAAGCTCCACGACATTTTGAAATCTCACGGTTATGAAGGACATCAGCTTGAGGTCTATTTAGTAAGACTATTATTCTGTATGTTTGCTGATGATACAAGTATCTTTGAAAAGAACATATTTTTCGATTATATCTCAAAATCAAAGGAAGATGGGTCAGATTTATCGTCTCGAATTGCCCGTTTGTTTGAGGTGCTTGATATGCCACCAGAACTACGTGCCAAGCAAATGATGTTATCTGACGAACTTAAGCGCTTTGCATATATTAATGGAAAGTTGTTTGAGGAAAGACTGCCTTTTGCGGATTTCGATAACAAGATGAGAAAAATACTTCTCGAATGTTGTACACTCTATTGGGGTTACATTTCTCCAGCTATTTTCGGAGCGATGTTCCAAGGAGTTATGAACCCGCAAGAACGCAGAGAATTGGGAGCCCACTACACAAGCGAAGATAATATTATGAAAGTCATTAAGCCACTCTTTATGGATGAATTATGGGAAGAATTTGAGCACGTTAAGGGAAACAGTAAACAGCTCCAACAATTCCATGTAAAACTCAGTAAGCTCAAATTCTTAGATCCAGCATGTGGTTGCGGAAATTTTCTCATCATCACATATCGGGAACTTCGTCGTTTAGAGCTTGAAGTATTGAAAATGCTCATTGAGTCTGGCGGACAGATGGTGATGGATATATCACCATATTGTCAAGTAGATGTTAATCAGTTTTATGGTATAGAATATGAAGAATTTCCAAGCCAGATTGCACAGGCTGGAATGTGGCTTATCGATCATCAGATGAATACACTTGTTGCGGAACATTTTGGACTGTATTTTGCGCGTTTACCACTAAAACATTCGGCAACAATTGTACATGGCAACGCTTTAACTACTGATTGGAATAGCGTCATTTCGAAAAATGAATTGAATTATATTTTAGGTAATCCTCCTTTTGTAGGAAAAAAAGAACAAACATCTGAACAGAAAGCGGATATTCAACAGATTTTCAAAGGATACATAGGTTGTAATGTATTAGATTATGTTACGGCTTGGTATAAAAAGGCTGCGGAATATATTCAAAACACTAATATAAAAGTTGCATTTGTCTCTACGAATAGTATTACTCAGGGAGAACAAGTTGCGGTGCTATGGGAACCTTTGATAAAACAGTACGGCATTTATATAATCTTTACTTATCGCACATTTAAATGGAATAATGAAGCAAAAGGAAAGGCAGCAGTTCATTGCGTTATTATTGGATTCAGTGGTGCTACTTCAATTAGGAAAAAGATAATATTTGAAAGCGATGGTACAGAAATTATTGCAAATAATATTAACCCATATTTGGTTGATGCACGTAATATATTTATTACCAAAAGGTCTACACCAATATGTGCGGTTCCACAGATGAATTATGGTAGTATGCCAATCGATAATGGGTTTCTGATCCTATCAGAGGAAGAAAAGGAACTCTTTATACAACAGGAACCAATTACTAAGCTTTTTATAAAAAAATACGTTGGTGGAGAGGAATTGATTAATAACTCAATTCGTTGGTGTCTGTGGCTTAAAAACATCTCTCCAAAGGATATTCAAAAGTCAAAACTTACTATGGAGAGAATAGGTAAAACGAAAGAATTTAGAAATTCTAGTAAGAGAACTGCAACAAATAAACTTGCTGATACACCGCAATTGTTTGGGGAAATTCGCCAACCTGATGCCACTTATCTTGCGATACCAAAGGTGTCATCGGAAAATAGAAAATTCATGCCAATATCACTTATTGCTTCAGATATTATTGCCAATGGAAGTTTATTAATAATACCAAATGCAACCCTTTATCATTTTGGTGTACTCATATCAAGAGTCCACATGGGGTGGATGCGTGCAATTTGCGGCAGAATGAAAAGTGATTATCAGTATTCTGCAAGTATAGTTTATAACAATTTCCCCTGGCCAAATCCTTCTGAAAAGCAAAAAGAAGATATTGAAAAGGCCGCACAAGGAATCTTGGACGCAAGGGCGTTATACCCTGACAGCTCCCTTGCCGATTTATACGATACCCTTACAATGCCTCAAGAACTCGTAAAAGCACATAATTCTCTTGATAGAATAGTTGTAAACGTTTATGGTGGTAAAGGCTTTTCGTCCGAAGCTGAAAGGGTTGCTGACTTGATGGAAAAGTATCAGCAATTGGTAAAATGAATTGAAGGGTGTCTTTATATGTCACAAGAATTTGTTGAGAGTCTTTGCTTTATAATCATTACAACACTAACCCTTCTCCTCGTATAAAATAATATCCCAATTACGAATACGAACGAGGGATCTAATTTAAGGGGGTAAGTAAAATAATTGCAGCAATCATAAAGGACAAAGCTAAAATTCATTAATGATGTGTAGGGGGACTCGTGGTTTTTTCTATGCTTGCATGGTATAATACAAGTATATTAATTACTATTTTTTTTCGCATTTTGCGATAGTGTTTCTTCGTGCTAATGGATTGGCGCGAACGAGAGTTTAAGAATCGGATGACTTCGGTTCGTTATTACCGTCTGTCTCTGGATTAGTTCAGGGGTGCCAGAAATTTAAAAATTACAAGAGGCCTTATGTTTTTATTGCCATTTTTCGGCGAAATAACATGAGGCCTCTTTTTTATAATAAGTAACAAGTTGATTTAAGAAATGATAAAAGGCAAAGTGCCGCTCCCTCCTGGCACTTTGCTGGGGAGAGCTGTCTTTGCCTCGAATTATTAGGAGGGAATTTTTAATGATTTTAACTGAAAGACAATGGCAGAATGTGGTTGGGATGATGAAGTCTAACCCAAATACGCGAGAAGTTGTTATTGCCAAGGATAACCGTGGTAACGCTAGAGTGACTTGTCATAGTCATGCAAAAACAACTCGCAGACAATTGAGAGGGAATGTCGTAGACTTCCCGACTGAGCGGATTCGACGATCCCCTGAAGAGGAGATTCTTGAGGAAAGTGCATTATCACTGTTATGGGGAGCCTGCCGGACCTTCTTGGTTGAAGTGGGCATGATCTTGGGGGTAGCCGAAGTGTTAGAGGAAGTTGAAGAATAACAAGGAGGAATTGTCATGTATCCCGATACTCAATACCTATCTGGTAAAGAGCAGGAGAAGGTCTTCAAGCATTTCAAAAAGGTGATAGATAAGCGGGACAGTGGTTTAATCACGAAGTCACTTTATAACCACTTGCATGTACACTGTGATTTTATAGCACACTATGATATTTTTGGTTTCCGCGGTTATTATAGTGGACTAAGTTTCCGAGAATTCGTAGAGCATTTTGATCTTAATAATCCTGAAACGGTGTACTGGAGACATTGGTTGCGGGGTGATTATACGGAAATCAACCAGGACATGGCCCGTTATGTTACTTTGCAAGCACCGACGATTTATGCCGAATTAGATGCAGAGCAAAAAAAGTTAGAGTTAGCGCTAGCTATGAAACTCTTAGAGAAACATTCAGTAAGTGTACCTATAACGAGTAGCAAGTCCGTTGATACCTTTGAAAAGAAGACGCATACAATTTTTGTACCAGAGGCGAATGGGCAACTCGTTATAGGATTTTAGCAGTATTAATCGTCAATAACCCCATAGCTAAAGCTAGGGGCTTAACAAAGCCTGATTGACTAGCCTAAGTCTTAACTGACTACGTTGTATAGGTCAAGACACCTACAAATGCGAGTCCAAGTTTGTAGCAACTGTCGTCTATGGTTAAAAGTTCTGAGGGTAGGAACGGTGCTGTAGACATAACAAGCCTTTACAACATTGGCGATGGACAACTAACTTCCGAAAGGAGGGACGGAACTTGCGAGTATTCGTTATTAATCATAGGAATCAGGCATTAATGCCGACAACGCCGAGGAAAGCAAAACTATTGTTAAAAGCTGGAAAAGCAAAGGTATTTAGGAGAACGCCCTTTACTATTCAACTCATGGTAGCAACGGGGGAAACAAAACAAGAGATTAGTTTAGGGGTTGACGCGGGTAGTAAAACAATGGGAATATCCGCCACGACTCGCATTAAAGTTTTAATTGAGGCAGATGTTAAACTCAGAACAGATATTGTGGACTTGTTATCAACTCGCAGGCAAAATAGGCGAACTAGAAGGAATCGCAAGACTAGATACCGTCGAGCACGATTCCTTAATAGGGTAAAGGGCAAGAAGACAGGATGGTTAGCACCGTCAATCATTAATAAAATCGAAACTCACTTGAAGGTCGTTAAGTTAATCTACACTATTCTTCCAGTGTCGAAGACAATCGTAGAGGTGGCCAGTTTTGATATCCAGAAAATCAAGCATCCGGATATTAACGGCACAGATTATCAGCAAGGTAAACAATTGGATTTCTGGAATGTTAGAGAGTATGTGTTATTTAGGGATGGTCATAAATGCCACGGCAAAAAAGACTGTAAAAATAAGATATTGAATGTTCATCATATCGAAAGCAGAAAGGTTGGTGGCGATTCACCTAGCAACTTAATTACTCTTTGTGAGGAATGTCATAAGAACTATCATTGTGGGAAACTTGTATTAAACTTAAAAAAAGGCCAATCTTTCAAAGATGCTGCTTTTATGGGAATTATGCGATGGAGTTTCTATAACCGTTTAAAAGAAGCGTATCCAGCAGTAAGTTTGGCGTATGGTTATCTTACTAAAAACACAAGAATTGCTTATGGTTTACCAAAAGAACACAGCGTAGATGCCCGTTGTATCAGTGGAAATCCCTTAGCGATTTCTAGTAAAACGTATCTTATCAAGCAGGTTCGCGGACAGAATAGACAACTTCACAGAAACACGATTCTAAAAGGTGGTATTCGTAAAGCAAACAAATCACCACGCTATGTCAAAGGGTTTCAGTTGTTTGATAAAGTTCTGTACCAAAATCAAGAGTGTTTCATTTTTGGTCGAAGAGCCACCGGTAGTTTTGATATTCGACGATTAGACGGAGTTAAACTATCCGCTGGAGTATCTTGTAAAAAGTTAACGTTAGTTGAGAAGGCTAACCCATTATTAATGCAAGTGCAAAGATAGGGGGTACGCCGGAGACGCCTTCCTCCCCATAGCTGAGGCTAGGGGTTTCCGGCTACGTATTCGATGAGTGACTTAGTTTAGAGTCAAGTATCTAATTTGTAGAGAAGGAGAATGAAGAATGACTAAAACATACGAAAAGCGTGGCGAATGGAGTGGGTACGAAATCAACAAAACCGAAAATGGTTTTGTTGTAACTGATTATGAATCACCAATTGAACAAGCTAAACAAATCTATGATCAAATGAAGATTATTTATGACAATGGAAATTCTATTGTAGGAGATTATTTCGCCATTGCCAAAAAATATGCAAATCTAATAACAAAAACTGTAAATAGTAAAGGTTATTCTATTGATTCTACATGGAGAATTAATGATAATACCTATACTATGTATAATTCATTCAATGAAAAACGAGATTATTTATGTTTTGCAGAAGATTGCGCTATGATGGTTTACAGATTAAACGGTGGCCAAGGTCATAATACAATGTCATTGTTAAAAGAAATCGATTAAGGAGAATTAAATTATGTTTGAAAAATATGTTCAATGTTACCATTGCAACCATGAACAAAAAACAACTATTCAGGTGACGGTTTCAATCAATAGTATAAACATCCCATCTAAAGAAGTTGTCTGTCAATCTTGTGAGAAATCTTTTTGGGTATATCATGAAGTTAAAATGACTGTTTATGATAATTAGTAAATATTTGTCATACCGCCATATAATCCGAAGAGCCTCTTAAAGTTAGCTATTCGGGGGGAAGTACAAAAGTACGCAACCCGGCATGCAAGACTTATTGAGGAGCAGGTTGAGATTGTTGTAGTGCTAATGTTAAATGATAGTTACATTTGGGAAAAATTTAATCAGAGCATAGGTGATTACGCAGATCAAGTTTTAGAAGATCCTGCGTATTCGATGATTGTAAAAACTTGCTTTGCAGGCAATCGTGAGGGCAATCGTGAGGTGGATTAGACTAGATAAGGAGAAGTGCTCTTAAGTATATGGTCTTCAAATAATAGGTTGCGAAATTAAAGGAGGAATGACATATGGCTACGGCTAAAAAGATAAAATATGAGTCATGCAACGACAAGGAGTTTTGCTATACTGCAGAATCTAAGAGAGCTGCGATTTCAGCTGCTTCTAAGGATCCTTATCGGTGGAGTAAGTTGGAACTAGAAAAGTTAGAATTAGTAACTAGAACTATGTACGAAACTGATAGTATCCAAATTGGAATGGGTGTTCACTTTGTTAAGGGGAGAACCGGTGATCGTTACGAGTTTGAACAATCGACGATTTGCTTTCGTGTTTATCAAAGGAGTGCCGGTAAATACATTGTAGCGCGTTTAGCTTAATCAGTAAGAGATATTTACAGGCGCAGGGAAGGTAAAAGGCCATTCCTGCGCCTGTATGACTGATGAGAGGAGCATGATTTTATGTTATCTTTACAAAGAATTGTGGAGGACCTACTAGCTAAAAACGATGTTCTTGAAACCTTTCGCAATAGCCAAAATGTGATCTATGTGTTCCAAAAGAGAGAAGAACGACTTGTAGTGAAACGCCACGTCGATGATATTGAGATTAGTAAAGAGCCTAATTATTGGTTTGGTTTTCAATGGTTTCCCTTTAACCCATCTTGGGGAACGACGAATTGTAAGGTAGATGAGGTCACATATCCAACGTATCTTTCATTTGAGAATAAGCCATTTTTCAGTGCTAAAAATTATGATTTATTCTTAACGAAGGCTGAAGCCTTAGTTTCTGAATTAGAGAACGGGGAATGGAAAACGAAGGCTATACTCATGGGAAAAGCGCTGCCTTTTCCTGCGACTGCAGAGCAACGAGCGGAGATCAGACTCCCAAAGTTTCAAGTAGCGATTGAAAAACTTCTTAATAAACACGGATTGCTGGAAGCGTTTAACGATCCAAAATGGTTGTCAGTCTATTTAAAACTTCATCAGGCTTCGTACATGGATCTGGTGATTGAGCGAAACGGGCCATCTATCGTGGTCGGTCATTATTGCGAACAGAACGGTGATCTGATTAGCGATCCTGTGCTCGTGTTTCGGCTCGATGAAACGGTTCGCACCTGGATACCCATCCGAATAGAACAGATTTTTGGCGACTCATGGGTTGAGATTGAACGTGATGGAAAGCGTCTAGTTATTCCAAAGATGCAAAGGGAATTTCAAACGTTTTCCAACGTCTTCGCTCGTAATATTATGGGGCAGGGTTGGATGGAGGCGGATGTGCTGAAAAAGCTGTCCCAGGTAGAGGAAGATGAAGATGATATTAAAATGGACTCATCGATGGGGCAGTCTTTATTAAAATTTGAACCTATGTCAGGAGTGCAGATGGACTTTGCATTCTAAAATTATTTATAAATCAATAGGAGGACTATAAAAATGAGTGAAAAAACTTATCATCTTAATCTTGAAACGAATAAAATCGAATTACATTTTACCAAACAAGAATACAAGGCATTAGCAGAATCTCAAAAAAAGGATTTAAAAAGAGCATATCTTTTTAAAAAGTTGGCAGGAGCATGGGTATCGAAAAGTACTAATAACCACTATAACGCAATTGAGACTGCAAAAAAATTAGGTTTTACTGAAGGCGAAAAAATTGGTCAACGTCTTTCATATGAAGAACAGTTAGAGCGTAAGGAGGAAAGAGCAGTAGATAGAGCTGAACGATATATCCAGTATGCCCATAATGCGGCCACTAGAGGGGAACAATTACAATCTGCATTTAATAGCCATCGTGGCGATATTGCATTTTTAACACAACCTAATGTTAATAGTTCTGGCGGCAGAGCGTTCACAAACTACCGAAATAGAATTGTTGAACGTTTTGAAAAGGGTTTTGAAGAATATAGGAAATCGGAGTATTTTCAGCAAAAAGCTATAACGGCCAACGAAACCGCTTCTATGCAACAACTTAAAGATAAGGTTTATTTAGACAATCGTATTAGAGAAATGAACGCTTCAATTAAGAAATTGCAAAAAAGAATTGTTGAACTCGAAGCCCGAAATAATAATTCCGAAAATCCCAATTACGAGATACTTATGGAATTACTTGAACAAATGGAGTATAAAATGGACAAACTAGCCTTTTTCAATAATAAATTAGATGAATTAGGCGGTATCCAGTACGATAATAGTAATATTAAGCCTGGATACTATGTCAAGATTAGGGGCGGTTGGGATTTAGTAAGGAAAGCAAATCCTAAAACGGTTGAAACGATAACTCAATATTCCTTAGTTATAAAACACCCATATTCCGAAATTAAGGATGTCAAAATTCCTGACGGATGGGTAGAAGAAAAAGATACATTCGAGAATCCATTTAAAGTGGATGACATTGTTGTCGGCCATTATATAGGCAGCGATAAAATAAGCAGAGCATATCAAATCACAAAAGCCACCAGCAAAACGGTGACAATCAGGCGCATTGATGTTAAGGAATATAATCCTATGCCTAATGCGTTTATTAGTGAAAAGCAAGAAAGGCGATCCATTAAAAAAAATCGATCAGGCAATACAGTAATTAACGATACCAATTGGTATTTATGCAAGTGGAATGGGTTGGCGAGTGCTTAATGACTCTCTAGCGTGAAAGAGAAGGGGCTCATCTATGGCTGGGAGTGGACACTATATAGTTGGGGTTAAATAGACCTTACGTTAAGAAAGAGGAATAAATTATGACATCATTATTTGTGGAAGATAGAATCCTGGAGTTGAGAGAGTTATTAATCAAAGCTGATATTGCTTATGACAAAGGAGAACCTATTATGAGTGATCTGAAATATGATCAACTCTATCGGGAACTCGAAACCATAGAAAAGGAAAATCCCGAATTTTACGATCCAAATTCACCAACCCAAAGGATCTATGCGGAGAAAGTTGGGGGCCTAACGGACGTCAAATACGGCGATGATATCTTTCTTGGATCAGAGGATAAAGTTTATACGAGCGAAGAAATTGTTGCGTTTTCTACTAAGTCTAAGAGTGATATACTGGCCCAACGTAAAGAAGATGGGCTTACAATTTATATGCTTTATCTTAATGGGCGACTTTCCTTGGCTTCGACGAGAGGGCAGAATGACGAGGGGCAGGATGTGACTCACAATGTCAAGACGGTTAAGAATATTCCCCAAGTTATACCGTTTAAGAGCCGATTAGAAGTTCGGGCTGAGTTTGTTATTCCTTTCAAGAAATTTGAGCGAATAAATGATGAGTTGCGGAAATCCGGAGTACCTGAAGATAAGCTTTTTAAGTCTTCAAGGAACTTGGCAGCCGGCACAGTTCGGCTTTTAGACAGCAAGGTGGCTAAAGAGAGAGGTCTAAAGAGTATTGTTTTTGCTCTACTTTCAGCAGAAGGCATGTCTTTTGAAACCGATGAGGAACAGCTAGTCTTTTTACAACAGCAGGGTTTCGAGATTGGTCCTTATGAGAAGTTTGACAATACGACGGACGGCGTGGCTGCGTTGGTTAAGTATTGTTCCGAATTTAATGATAAGGTACGCGGGACGCTCGACCATGCGATCGATGGAATTGTATTAAAGTTTAACGATATAGCAGAGCGTGAACGTCTAGGGTATAATACCAAATTCCCAAGATGGTCAACAGCCTACAAATTTACAAGCCTCAAAACACCGACGAAAATTTTAAAAATCGTTCATCAAGTCGGAAAGACGGGCCTAATCACACCAGTTGCTAACTTAAAACCGGTAATGATTGAAACGACGATAACACGGGCAACTTTGCATAACTATATCCTTTTAGCCGAGCGAGATATTCGCGAGGGGGATACGGGCATTGTAGAAAAAGCGGGGGATGTGATACCGCATATTTGCGGTGTGGCTGAGGAAGATCGCACGGGAAATGAGGTTATTGTTACCGCTCCAAGTACTTGCCCTGAATGTGGCTCAAAGACAGAGTTTGATGGAAAATTGCTTTATTGCACCGGTCTTAACTGCAGGCCTCAACTTGAAGCCAAGGTGATTCACTTTGCCAGTAAGCCGGCTATGAACATTGAGGGACTGGGGAAGGAATCAATTAAGACGTTTATCGAGAAAGGGTTTGTTCAAACGTTTTCAGATATCTATCTGCTTGATCAACGAGAAGCGGAAATCGTAGCACTTGAAGGTTATGGTAAGAAGAAATTCATCAATATGATGACCGAGATTGAGGCATCGAAGACTGCACCATTAAATAAGGTTCTCAATGCTCTGTCCATATTCCATATTGGAGAGACTAATTCTAAGGAATTGGCGAAACGATTTAAAAACATGGATGAAATATTGGAAACCGCTCAAAACCCAGACTATTTTAGGGCAAAGATTATGTCATTGAAAGGATTTGGCGAAGAAATGACTAACAGTTTGGTTAATTTTTTCTCAAGTGACGTAAATATAGCTACTCTATATGAACTTCAGGCCCTTGGATTAACGATGAAAAGCGAAACGCTAGAGGTCAAAGGGGATACGTTCGGGGGTAAGGTATTTGTCATTACTGGAGAACTCTCGAAGGATAGAACTTACTTCAAATCATTAATCGAATCATTGGGCGGAAAGGTGACGGGTACGATCAGTAAGAAAACTAACTATTTACTCATGGGACCAGATGCCGAAGGAACGAATAAACACAAGGATGCTCTTAGTAAAGAGGTACCAATTATCTCAGAAGATATGTTTAATGAAATGCTTAGTGATTAGTAAACGCGAGTAATTGAATACCAAATTCTTTTCGACTCCTCAGGGGGAGTGACTATTAAATTAGCGCTCTTCCCTGTAGGGAGCGCAAAAGGAGAGAATATTCGTGTTGGTAAAATTTATAGATTGGGAAACCCGTCAAAAGCATGATATAGAACTATTGCAAGGGGACCACATAACATTCGTAATCGGTGATGTGGGCGTTTTACAAGGTGTTTTTCAAAGTAGCCATAGCGGGAAAATCTATATTCAAGGTGCTGTTTTGTGTCAAGGTGCTTATCCAAGTAGTCAGGTGGATTATAGCTATTATCGTACGCCAAGAAATTATGTTTATGGGTTGACGGAGATTTTTGACATTAGAAAAACTTCGGGCGTTCAATGTTGTAATTTAACTCACGCTGGATAAGGAGGGCACTGGATATGTTGAATTTTATTAAACAGCGTCTTGGTAAAAATGTGCCAAGGCTCTTTTTGCATGATAAAGAACTAATAGGGACGGTCTTCAAGCCTGGAACGCATTATCGGTATTTGGTGGATATCGTCAATAAGAAGATGATTATTCTGCCGGCAGATGAAGGGAATACCGTTTCGGTTCGCGAGGTTCGCAACGGAAATGCTATCCCGCTCATCGATATCCGTAGAAAGTCAGCATTCTCCGCTTTTGAAGGTTGCGAATACCTTCAAATCACGATTTTTAATGATCGAGTTACGGTCCAGGGATTTGTACATGATGAAACAGCAGAAACCGTTAAGGCAGATGAACTTCAGCAGGATATAAAGGTAGAAAGCAATGTTCGGGATATACGCCAGCTGCTTTCTGTACGCCAGACAGCGAAAGTTGTCATGTCGGTTAAGGAACTTCAGCAAGCGGTTGGATCCGAGTATCGATTCGTTGACTCTTTGTTTGATGAAGCGGCGTATCATCCACAATCTTCGATGGTACGAACAGCACTTAAGCAAACAAAGATACCGCTCAAAGTGCTCAGTTTATTTTCTGGCGCGGGATTAATGGACCTAGGCTTTATAAACGAGGGATTCGACATTGTAAAAGCTGTCGAAATTAACCATTGGGCCAGCGAAACATACCGACGAAATCTCGGTAATCACGTTGAATGCAAAGATGTATTGAATTTCAAAGAGATCCCGGAAGTGCCAATTATTATTGGCGGTCTTCTCTGCCAAGGATTAAGTAATGCTAACCGGCTAACGAATTACTTAAACAACCCGAAGAATTGGCTAGTGAAGGAATTTATTAGAGTCGTTCAAAGTAATCCAGCGACAAAAGTCTTTCTGATAGAAAACGTTCCACAGTTTCTCACGGCAGGAGATGATGGCGTATTTCTGCGTGAGATTGAGCAAGTACTGGGGGACTTTGAAATTACGTCAGGTGTTCTCACAGCAACAGATTACGGGAGTGCTCAGGCTCGTAAACGTGCGTTTGTAATTGGAAGTAAGATCGGGAGGATTGAGCTTCCACCGGCCATAAGATCAGCGGCAAGAACAGTGCGTGATGCGTTTAGTGGACTTCATAATAGGATTGCAAATCAACTGGACTTTACCAAAGCTAAAGAATCTACGGTAGCGCGTATGGAGCAAATTACAGAAGGCGGTAATTGGCGCGATGTTCCTGAATTAATGGATTCAGACCATCATTCCAGTTATCTAAGGCGGTTGAAATGGGACGAGCCGTCGATAACCTTGCCCAATATACGCAAGGCAATGCTGCTTCATCCCGAGGAGAATCGCATACTATCGGTACGTGAAGCAGCAAGGTTGTTCGATGTGCCTGATGATTTTGTATTCTATGGGCCGCTCAGTGAAAAACAACAGATGGTAGGCAACGGTGTTCCGGTTACTATGGCTCAGGCCCTGGCAAGACAGATAAGGTTGGCTTTTGGAGCGGTTAAAAGTAACGTGGTGCCGTTCTTGAAGAAGTCATCTCAGTTGGCTTTTGAGTTTTAAGTGGGGAGAGCGTATCTGTGTTAAATATCGCACAATTGCTACTTAGCAACTATAATGTATTATGGTAGGATGAAATAAGTATACTGACGGGCAATAAGTACATTGAGGTGGCGAAAATTAATGAGTAATAAAAGAAGGGGGGAACTTTCATGTTTGATATCAATTTTATGATAAAGGCAATTTCGATCATTTTTTCTACGGGGATTCTCGTTCATATTGTTAAGTATGCATTGATGTCAAAACTAGAAAAGATTTTGACACCAGATCGAACAAGGTTTCAATTAGAAATCTTTGTAATGATATATGTAATCACTATGATTTGGGTTTACCTCGCTGTGGGTGAGTCGGCACTAGACCCATTGAACGTGAGAATACTTTTAGTGGCCGCCCTAGCGATAACGGCATTGGAGATAATTGGGGCAATAGTAGTGCCATTGATACTCTTTAACCGAAAAAACTATGCGGTTGTTTTGAATAACGGTTTATACTTCATTATTAAGGCGATAGATAAAGATCAAGTTCTATTAAGGAATTGTCGCACGAGAGATTATAGAAAAGTAGCGACATCCAGTATTAACGATATTGATTATAAAACGATTTATAGAAACCGTTATTACGTAAACGAAAATGGGCAACGGGTAGACAAATTTAATTTATTAGAGAATACGGATATTGAAAGACCCGTGCAGATTCAATAGCAGCTTTACTCGATTGCCTCAATACTTAGTATTGGAAAAATTGCTGATTCCTTCTCATAGCGCCTCCTCAACATTTATGAAGGGGCGCTACAATTCAAGTGAATTACAAGATTATATTATATTATCAACGCAACTAAACCGCTCCCTGGTTTCTCGGGGATCGATCATTTTTATTTATGGAAATAATATAGGTAGGGTGGTATAATAAGGGTATATATATTACTATTTCTTCGCTTTTGCGAAATCACTTCCGTGCTATTTGATTGGTGCGGACTGGAGTTTTCTTCGTGCTTATTTAAAGATTAAAAACTTTGAGGCACGAACGAGTAATTAAGGATTCGGATTTCTTCGAATTCGCTATACCTTAGGTTTCGCGTTAACGGATTGATGCGAGACAATGCAGGAGATTAAGAAACATTTAACAGGATTGCTTATAGGCCATCTTGTTTTTGGTGTTTCTTTTTTTAATGTGTAAATAAGGATTAACCTGCAGACGTGAAAAGGCGTCGGGGGATAGGAGAAAAAATTATGGTTAAACAACCAGGGCAAATGATGCAGCAGCACAAGGATTTTGAGTTGACACAAGAACAGATAGAGAGCATCGCTGACATCGATAACGTCGTAATCGTTACGGGAAAAGACGTAACTTATTCTGAGATGGAGAACTTGGAACAACTATTAAGGCGAAACCACAGAAAAAAGGTAGTGTAGGAAATTGTACTCACGCAAAGTATAATTAAATGAATGGTAGGGACAAGAAAAGAGCGCAGACCTGTTCGAATCGACGGGTACTGGGCTCTTTATATTTCTTGTACTTATTCAATAAAAAGGAGGTAATTTTTTTATGAGTGATAATAACCTTGTTGTGTTGAAGTTCAATGATGAAAATATCGAGATATGGTTACGGAATGTGCTGTACACAAGAAAAAAAGACATAGATGAGGCAAATAGTATCGTTGTCGCGTTGAAATATAAAAATTTAAAGATTGCCAGTTAGTTGAAGCCAAGGCCATCGAAGTTAAAAAAGGAGAGGTTTGAAATGAGTTGTCAGAATCCAGAAAGGTGTGCGCATCAAGCCGCAAGTTGGAAAGCCCAACAAGAAAGGTATGTAGAGATTGGAGAGAAAGTCCTCGCCGAGCTAAGAGAATCACTCGAAAGAGGAGAAAGCAACCTACGGATCTCATATCATGGAGATACCCGACAAACTGATCGCTGCATTTCTGGGGCAACGATTCGCATGCTTGTTTGTGATGAGGCATGGCCCTTTTGGTATTACAAAAACTCATATGGAATAGAAAAATTGGAGCTTGTAGGGCATGTTAAGGCGGGAGAGAAAAAGTACAGACCAATTCACGTTATACTTATAAAGAACCCCGGGTCTGATTTGTGGAAAGTAACCACTGTGTATGATCCTCGATCTAAAGAATATAAGTGGGGTAATAATTACCAGGAACGTAAATGTTTTTGCAAATAACTGTTTTTGTACGTACAAAAACTACTTGAATCTGTTATAATTAAGAAAAACAAGTAGGGTAGGTGCAATAAATTGTGTGCTAGACCTTTTTCTGATAGGAAAAGAACAGAAAGACCAAATTTAAGATTGACCAAAGGAGAGGTTGCAATGATACAAATGAAGGCAAGTATTGAAGGCGTGGGCAAATCTGAAGTTATTAGACGAGCAGTTGAAGCATATAAGCCTACACCTCAAACGGAGATTTGTGGGAATTGTAGTCAGGTTATGTCCCCTAGTACGACGAACTGGGAGTTTCCGCTCGAGCTAGTTGATCGGAAACACACCCTCGTTATAACAGATGTACCTGTTATGAAGTGTAATTGTGGTGAGGTATCTCATAGCCTTGATTTTGAAATAAGTGTGGATGAGCTCGTGGATCAGCTGGCGAAAGATGCTCTGCGATATCAAAAAGAGGTACCTGAAAGAATGTCCATCGAAGAACTCCTAAGGGAGGAATACCTTGGGAACAAAAGAGTTAATTGAATATTATTGTTGTTGCCCCCTCTTTTATGAAAATATGGCTCTGCGGATTATGTGGTGGAATTATACTCTTAAGGCATCATATAGATTATAATTGCTAAATCGGATTTTATGGTGGAAGTATAAAATCCGAATACCCGATATGTGAATATAAGGCTGGTGTGAATATGGGTGATTTTGCAGAATTAAACATTCGATTCAATTTAAAAAAGGATACTCCTAATGATGTTATAGATGTGCTTGAGTATATGATAGGAGTAAATAAGAAATGTTCAACATTACCGTCTCATGACTTCTTCTTGAAAGAGAAATGGGATACAATGCTTAATTCGTTTTCTGATGACACTGGTGTTTTAGGACATTTCTCTTCTCTAATTTATAATGAACGTTTATCCTATTGGTCATTATGTGTTCGCTCAATTTATCGGGATAGGGGCGAAGCGGAGTTATTCTTCGATTGGATATTCCATTACATAGATGAGGTTTGGCTGAGTTTTTTAGGTTTCCTAAATCGTGATGAAGTTGAACATCCTTATTTGATTTATTATACAGAAAAAGGGATTCAATTTTTAGCAGTTCGTTGTGATGAACAAGAATTAGGTCATGATGTAATTAACAAATGGTCACTTGAGATTACTGGTAATTGAATACTACCTTTCCACCATATAATCCGGATAGCCGAAAATATCTTTTCAGATATTTCTCGGACAGAGGGGGTTCAATTGCTCCAAAGATGGAGCAAAGAACACTATGTATAAGAACATATCTGGATTACAAGAGTTTCACTTCTGTAATTTTTGTTAGGAGGAGTGGTAATAAGCCATGAAATTGGTATGGCCCGTTTTAACATAGTCTTACAAGAAGTCTCCCATCCTCTATATAGGTGGGCAAATTAATGCTTAAACGTATAAGTACTGTATATACCCAAACAAAAAGCAAAAGGTTTACTTAACAGCGTTATCGCTTGACAAATTGTACGATACGCTGTTAATAGTATTAACAGCAAGAGATTACATGAACCCGACAGCCTGGATGGGGCGGGGCGAGAGGAGAATATAAAATGGCAAATGAAGTCGTCAAGGAATACTACAAATGGGATGAAACTGGTGAAGCTTTTGGCATAAGCATAAGCTATGATGCCGACAAGGACTGCGGACCTGTTGCTGGGCTTAAACTAACTGGCGGTAAGCCAAAGGAAATTAACAGCCAAAAACTTGTTTGGTTTGAACATGTTGCAACCATTGGTAAGCCTGTCGGCATAAGATACGACAGCCGCCCCGATTTAGCCGCACTAGTGGATGAGTATAACAAGTTGCAAGCCGAACAACAGGCAAGGTATAATGCCCGAGCTGCTGCGTATCAAGCTGAACGGGAAGCTGTGGACAATCCCTTACTAGAGGCTATGAAAGCGGAAGCTGCCAAATTACGGAAAAGGATTCCAGCCGGACATATCGAGGTTGATGTCGAGGATAAGGGTGATTTTGATGGCTATCCCAATTTAAAATACTCAGTCGATGGTGTTGAATTACCTTGGGACAAGATCAATCATATTGGTGTTGCAAGCGCGATTCGCCCAGGTGCTTTAGGATCGTTTGCCCGGATCTATGTTGTGTCTATTGCCAAAGAAAAGGTTGAACAGATCAAAAAAGAGCAGGAGGAAAAATCGGCACTCAATCAAGCTCGAAAAGAGGCTCGGCAAAAAGAGTTAACTGAAACCGTAATTCCTCCGGAAGCTTTAGAGGCTTACAACTATTATCACGGAGATTCAGATCTTGCATGGGAAAAGGAAGACGAATCATCTTGGGCTCTTATTGATAAATGGACTCCTTATATTGAGACACAGCATGGGATTGACCCTCGTAAACTACAGCGTATGGTTTCGGAGATCGCGCGTGAAGAAAGCTATGGGATCAATGAGGGATAAAGAAAGAGGGGATTAAGATGTCAATGGCTGATGATTATTGCAAAGCATCTATAAATCTTGATAAATTTAACTCCAGGTCAACATGGAGTGCAAATCCTAAAATATCGACACGCCAACAAGAAATGTATATAGAGCAAGAAATTAAGGCGAGAAACAAAATATTAAAACGATACCCATACAAGTATGTTACAACAATACGCTCAGCGGAAGAGGGCTTTACTACAGTGTATGGTGTCAAGATGGTTTTTGAAGATGGATCATTTTTGGAGTGTTTACCAATGGTTTTATGTCAGTTAGAAGATTTAGAATCCCGGGGTGCAATTGTTGAACTACAGGAGGAGTCAGCTTGAAACACAGGTCCATATCTCAACGCCTTGATAGAGCTCTTGGGAGCGCGAAACGAGCGGACAGGTAAAGGCGGAAATCAATCAATGTAGGAGGATGAATTTGACAAACTGGTGGACCTAACAACCACACTGGAATGCTATGAGCGTATCGAATATGTCTATCTTAACTGCCCGATCTTTTCCGAAACGAATGGTAAAGCAGAAGAAATCGCAGAATTCTAGAAAAAGCACACCATGAAGGGGATTGAATGGCTTTACCAACAAACGATGAAAAGCAAGGGGAATGTAGTCCCGCAAAAAAAGGCTTACCCAACCGGCACTCATATGTCAGAGGAAGATTATAGGAAGTTGGAAAAGCCGCCGAATCTCTTATAGGGCATTTTGATAGTAGCACGGTTCTGTCCGACGAACAATCGAAAATTCTTATTAACGAGGAATTTGGCTTTGAAGCATCAAGAATTGAAGTTCTTCACGAAGCCGAGGTAGACCTAACACCAACCGGTTCGTGGAATCTTAAAATCGAAAAAGTGCCTCGAAAACCACTCAATGAGCAGAATTTCGATTTGGTTTTTGTATTATAGTAAAAAGGAGAGGGTTCGCCTCTCCTTTTTGCTATAAATTTGTTTTCATTTTAATCCACGCCTTAACAGCGACATTTTCTTGAAGGAAGATCTTGACTATAATATAATCTAAATAATGATAAATATCAAGACTAATAAGGAGGAAAATAGTGAAAAAGAAACATAGATCTATATCACAGCTCCTTGACCGAGCGAAATCTGCCGAATTAAAAAGAGCTGTTATGATAAATTGGTCTAAGTCATGGGAAAATGAAACTATGGAACTCATTCGTAATCTTGAACGGGCCGTAAGAACCATGGATTACGACCAGTTATGTATTAATACCGGGCAGCTTAAAGCTGTAGCTCAAAAGAGATTTAGTGCATTGCCAAATATATTTTTACGTCTCATCGAAACCGATACCGCAGAACAAGCCTCCCCTGAAAAAGTCCCCCAAGCAACAGTCGTGGATGATGCGCAATACAAATCAGATTCACAAGACGAACCGGATGAGCCAATCAATAATGAGGAACAACATATACCAAGAATCTGTAAAGACTGCGGTATCAGCTTTGCCGCTAAAACCGATCGCCAAAAACGATGCCCTGAGTGCCAAACCAAACACATCAAAGCGTTACGGTTAGCCGCAGCCAAAGCAGCCCAAGACGTAAAAAGAGATAGGCCTCTCTTGGATATCCCAGAGGGATACATCACGGCAAAAGAATGGGCACATAAACATGGAAGAAGTCAATCCCGTGCTCAAGATATATTAGCAAACTTCCCCACCTTCGTCCCTGCTGCTAAGAAGGTACGTAATCCTCACGGTGGTGTGGATATCTGGGTCGTACCAGAAGAGACAATATGGCCTTAATAATAATCTATGTACTTAAGCGTCGGTTACTTGCCGGCGCTTTTTTGCGACGGTCGATACTCTATCAAATCACCCGGCTGGCAATCTAAAACAGCACATAGCCTATCGATCACGGACAGCGCAACATACTCGTCGTCCCACATTTTTTTAGCTGTGGTCGGAGATAGCTTCGCCATTTCTACGATATCCATCTTTTTTAAAGACCGTTTTACCATCAGTATCCGCAATGGCTCATAACTAATCATTCTATTACCTTCCTCTCTTAATTGTACATTAGCATAATATCGCGAAGGTGTAAATTATTTTTTATTTCCTATAAATAATTTACACAAAGGTGTTGACGGCCTTTTCGTTAAGATGTAATATAATATCAAGAAGGTGATATTATATTACACCAATGTGGAGGTTTTAAAATGGCAAAGATTTCATTAACCCAAGATGCCTACGCGCAAGGTGGTTTTGTGCAAGCTGGGGTATGCGAATTAACGGAATGGTACGAGGCATCTGCAAAAGATGCCGAGGGAAATGTATATCGGATCATTTGGAAAGTATCCCACCCCGACGCCGATGATGAATCCCTGGCCTGCGATTGGGAAAACCCATGGTCTATTCTCGATGACCACTATAGTGACGTAAGCGATAGCGTGAAAATTTCAGCTTAATCAGCTCATTAATTCCGGTGTTAATACGGGATAAGTGGTCTCATCCCGCTAAAAAGGAGGAAAATAGAATGGCAAAAGCAAGCGTAAGCTTACATTGTACACAATGTGAAACAGAATATACAATGACTAAGACCTGTCATAATCGTACGGAAGCAGATAGCTGGGAGAGTTATATGGAGGGACGTGACGGGCTTTGTACAGAATGCTGGAAGAAGGCCCAACAACTTAAACGGGAAGCGGAGCAAGCTCAACTAGTCGAAAAAGTTAACACAAAGCTTAATGAGGCTGGAATTGTACTGCCTGAATTGACAGGGTCAGAAAATCAAATCGCATGGGCAAAAGCTATACGTTACAAAGTTATTGAGCAATTAACAAAAATGGGCTTCAAATGGGACGCAATCACAAATAGAACATACCAAGAGAGCATTGCCGCAGAAGTAGCAAAATTATTTGAGACATCGGCAAAGGTCTGGATTGACTCAAGGGGTAAAAAAATTTTTACAGTTTATGTTGAGTAGTTTGCGAATCGTGCGGAGGTCCTTCGGGGCCTCTCTCTTTTTAAGCCGATGTGTAGTCTTCCCCCGCCTGACGATAGACTGCTTCTGGGAACGTCCTTAAACCGATGAACTTATACACATGTAAAAACGTGTGTTTATTTTCATTGACTATAATTACCATATATGGATCAGCAACTTTCCCTTCCACCATAGAATTCGAATAGCTCGAAGGCCCGGGTTTTCTGTTCTCTCCTCGTTTTTTGGTATAAAAAGTTATATAAATGATTGAACTATACAGGCCTTTGCTATATAGTGTTATCATGAAATATAAAATTAATGGCGGAGTGACTTATTCTTGTAGGTATCGCGTCATATGGTGTTCGAAGCTTCGGCGTAACGTACTAGTGGATGGAGCTGAACGACGGTTGGAGGAGTTGATAAAAGAGGTCGCCGTACTTCATGCAGCGGAAATTATTAAATTGGAGATATTGCCCGATCAAGTGCACCTCCTATTAGAGATAGATCCGCAATATGGCATCCACCGGTTAGTGCGCCAACTTAAGGGTCAAACGTCTCGGGTACTGAGACAAGAGTTTTCATGGATTAAAAGCCGGATTCCGACATTGTGGACGAGTAATTATTTAGTTTGTACAGTAGGTGAGGAATCTGTAACAATGATCGAACGATTTATTGAGACTCAGAAGTTTATCTAACGTAAAGTCGATAATAGCGCATGGATTAAAAGAATACTTTAGATGTTATAGGGAGAGTGGATGTATGGTTAAAAAAGACAATAATTTAAAATGCAGCTTCTGTGGTAAAGACTCTGGGGAAGTACAAAAGTTAATAGCGGGACCAGGGGTGTATATCTGCAACGATTGTATCGATTTATGTAATGAAATTATCAATGAGAAGTTAGAGGAATTAGGACATGACTCTGCAGAAAATGGTTCCATAATTGCCAATAGATTAAAACCGCAGGAGATTCGAGCAATTCTTGATCAATATGTTATTGGCCAGGACCAAGCTAAAAAGGCTCTGGCTGTAGCCGTATATAATCATCACAAACGAATTCATGCCACAACTGGAAATGATGGAATAGAGTTACAAAAATCAAACATTCTAATGCTGGGATCGACAGGGACGGGGAAAACCCTACTTGCATCTACCTTAGCGAAAGTTCTTGATGTGCCCTTTGCAGTAGCTGATGCCACATCGTTAACTGAAGCGGGTTACGTGGGGGAAGATGTAGAAAATATTTTGCTGAAACTACTACAGGCTGCTGACTATAACGTGGAAAAGGCTGAACGAGGCATTATCTATATTGATGAAATTGATAAGTGCGCGAAAAAATCAGAAAACCCTTCTCTTACAAGGGATGTTTCAGGCGAAGGGGTGCAGCAGGCGCTCTTAAAGCTTATCGAAGGAACGGTTGCTAATGTACCGCCCCAAGGTGGTCGTAAGCATCCGAACCAGGAATTTATCCAACTAGATACGACCAATATTCTCTTTATTGTTGGTGGAGCATTTGATGGCATCGAACGGATTATTCAAAACCGCGACGGGAAAAAGCTGATGGGGTTTGGAGCAGATATTCAGACGAAAAAAGCATTTAGTAAAGATAACGTTCTAAAACAAGTCTTACCAGGCGATTTAGTGAAATTTGGGTTAATTCCAGAGTTCATAGGGCGTGTGCCGGTGATCGTTACCTTAGATACTTTGAATGTAGTTGATCTAGTTCGCATTTTAACAGAACCTAAAAATGCTCTCGTTAAGCAATATCAGAAACTGATGGAACTTGATGGAGTCATGCTTACGTTCAAAGAAGATGCTTTGCTTGCCATAGCGGCCGAAGCAATACGACGGAATACGGGGGCCAGGGGACTTCGAGCAATTATGGAGGAAACTATGCTTAATGTTATGTATGATTTACCGTCACGGTCCGATGTTGAAGAGTGCGTCATCACAAGGGAAGCCATACTTAAACAGTCGGAACCTACTCTTTTACCACTAGAAAAAAGGAAAAAGAAACAACAGAGAAAGAGTGCGTAATGAGGACAATGTCTTTGTCTTCCTTACGTAAAAAAGGAGAGAAGAGTATGTCTAGTGATAGCCAACAGCACTATAAGGTTATTAGTCCGTGGGGTGGAATGGAACTGGGTTGCCATTGGGATACGTTGGGGAAAGATGGGAAGAGTGTCCTAGACGAAAGGGATGTCATTTTAAAAGCCTGCCCACCGGAATCCTGCCCATGGTGTGATGGGCAAAAGAAAGAGCAATAATATACAGGGGCTTCTGGAACCCGGTGTTGAAGTATACAGAATAGAAACAAAAACATTATGGATGAAACTGAATTATGGTGCTGATTTTTCCTAGCAAAATGTTTTAATTGATATTAAAACGGTTTTCTAAAAGGGGGATTGTGGCATATGAAATCCACGAATCAATTCGAAGTTGTGAAAAAAGCTGTCTCTTGGTGGTCAGAATTCTTGTTACAAAAGCCTACAAGAGAACATGGTATGAACGTAAACGTTTTCAGAACTGAAAGCGATAGCATTGAAGCCCTAGACAAAAGTTCAGTAGATGCCTTTGCACAAGCCCTATTCAATATAATCATGGAAAATATGGAAACTTGCGAACAAATTACTTTGTCTACCGACTATGAGCCAAAAGAAATTTTGTTACAAGCAGCTATAGAATCTCATATCCCTGATATGGACGAAAGATTCCCTATGAAAGTTATTATGAAAATTGAAAGTAGTATGGTTATCGTAAAATATGGTTATGGTGCCCCATTTGAAAGATTATAGTTTTGACATATTTGAAAGTATCACTGAAGATTAATAGGAAAGGGTTGGGACAACTATGTTCTAACTCTTTTCTTTTTGAGTTCACAGTGCTATACTGAAAGCATAATTATTACTTTTTCCCTTCGCATTTGCGATAGTGTTTCTTCGTGCTACTGGATTGGTGCGAATGAGAGTTTAGGGTTCGGATCACTTCGAATTCGCGGACATATTGTTTTCGTTTTAGCGAAAACACCCGTAGTTAATTGTAATCTGTTCGATATAACCCCAAAAAGGTTGCGGACGGTTTTTTGACATTTTTAAATATTGATTATGCAAGAGAAACCCTGAAATCATGAGATTGATAGACGGGTTTCTTTTTTTTATATATTGGTCTGTGAAGTATTTTCTTATTTCTTTAAGAACTTCGCAGATTGAAAGTTGCGGAGTTGTCAAAGGGAGAAGAGGATATTCTTTTTTCTCTCTTTCAGAAACGTTGCCTGCAGCTCGATAAGGAGCGAGGTGAAAGGAGGATCACTGTGAAGGTTGGGACGAAAAGCTTAATTTTTGGTGTGCATAGTGTGATCTGGCACCCTTTGACAGTATTGTTTGCATGGGTACATTTATATGGCTTACCAAATTACAGAGAAGTGCTATGCATATTTATCCATGATTGGGGCTACTTTGGGTGCGCTGATATGGACGATGAGGAAGGAAGTATGCACCCTGAGTTAGCTGGTAAGATAGCTCGTAAATTCTTTGGCGTGACATATGGTGATCTTTGCCTTTATCACAGTAGACGATACTCTGAGTGTCAGGGCAAGTTGCCTAGTCGATTATGTTATGCTGACAAACTGTCAATCGCATACGACCCAATGTGGCTATACTTACTTAGAGCGAATCTCACAGGGGAGTTACCTATGTATCGGGAAGCGTCCGATACACATGGTATGTTTCCAAGAGACCGGTCGAATAAAGAATGGTTTATCTGGCTGAGAGCGCATATGGTTGAGATTGGTAATAGTGGCGCGGAATTGTCCAGATGTGGGTATTCCACCGTACTGCGCCACTAGATAAAATAAGCTAATTTAAAGGAATAAGGAGTGTCGAACATGTTATTTGCAGATTTGATCAAACCGGTTCTTACGAACTATATGGGTATTATGAGAGCAACAGAGGATCATGTAGAGGCTTACAAAACATCGAGTGTCTATAAGGAGAATATTCACGGTGAACTTATCGACGTATATAGTAAGGGTGAACGTTATTACTTGTTCGAGGGGAATCGATTTTTTTACAGTGGGATCGTTGACGAAAATAATTTGATTCAAACCATAAAAGATGACATTAAGAGATTTGGGTTAGTTATATTGGCGTTTAAACATTTAGAAGAAGAAAATTATCTTTCGAATCTTGTAACTCTCTATGAGGAGCCGTTTGCGAGAGAATTAAACTACGTTTTAGGGTTTTGCACCGTTAGATTAGCAGGAGGAACGATTTTGTCGGTACATGAGTTCATCAATTTTTTATTGAGGAATGGCCATTTTGGATGGGGAATACAAGCAATTGAAAAAAATGAAGAAAATCAGCATAGGGGAGGGGTAAACTTATGCAAAATCCACTAGAACGGATCGAGCAAGGTGTTATTGCTCATGCTGAGCCTTTGACAATTCTTATGGATGCATGTTCCCAGGCTCTATCGTTATTGCAAGGGGAGAAGGAGTTTAACGAAGATCTTACGATTTATGGTCCTGGAGGAATGAATGTGGTGCGAATACAGCGCGTTTTAAAGATTCTTGAGGAGGCACTTAGTTCAAGTCTATCGCTTACTGGGGCTGTTGCTAACGATTAATGTTGTGGCAAGCTTCAGATTGAAGCCATGAAGAAGTTATTAAAACGATAGTTCGTTAGTGTTATTCAAGGATGGAGGGAGTGTTCGTGTTGGATAACGGTATTGCTGTAAGGACAATAGCAGAAGAGTATCGGGTACCTGATGAGATAGTTAAAGATATGGAGTCGGCATTAACTATTTTAGAGAGTATTCACTTCGCAATAGGTTCGGAAATTTTGCGTAAAGAGATAGTGAAGGTAATTAAATATTTAAAGCACGGCTTAAAATTGTCTGTGAAATAGAGATTTAAGATCATCTTCGATTTTTTGTAACGTGATAATGGGGTAACATATTTAAGGAGTCTGTACGTATTTTCGTATAGACTCCTGCTATTTAGAAGGGAGAAATAGACATGGCGAATGAAGCACTTAAGCTTGTATCATCCAAGCCTCATTTAACGACGGTGGTAAGTTATCCCGAAAGAGGGAAGTACGGCGATAATCGATGGAGAGGAAACTGTTCTGGCTTATTAATCAAAGACCTTCTTGAATGGTATTCCCCAAAGAAGGCGTTTGATCCTATGGTTGGATCGGGAACCTTTGTCGATGTTTCGAAGGAACTTGGCATTAATCATTATGCGCTCGATCTAAACCCTAAGTTCGGTGGTTGGGACGCGCTGAATGATGAGGTGCCAGAATCAGCCGACTTTATCTTTTGGCACCCGCCGTATCATACCATGATCGAATACTCGGGTAATATGTGGGGGGATGCGCCTGATCCCAGAGATTTAAGTCGTTGTGGGAGCTGGGCTGAGTTTATTCGTAAAAGTGACAAAGTCCAGGCCAAGCTTTTTTCGTCTCTGCGACAAGGTGGAAGGATGGCTATTTTAGTCGGCGATTATAAGCAAAAAGGGAAATTGTTCAGTATGATGAAAGATATGTCTTGGATTGGGAGCCCGGAGCAAGTCATTATTAAGACGCAGCATAACTGTGTTTCTTCGCAGACAAAGTATAGTGGAAAATTTATTCCTATTACTCATGAATACGTGCTTATTTTTAAAAGAAATTCAGGATATGTCGTGCCGGTTCGAGTAGTGAAGCAAGTTGATGTGGATTTGCGAACCCGAGCAACATTGACCTGGCACGATGTCGTGCATGCTGCAATGGAGGCATTGGGCGGAAAAGCAAACCTGAACAATCTTTACAGGGAGATCGAAGGGCATGCTAAGTGTGCTACCAATACTACTTGGCAGGCTAAGGTTCGTCAAACATTGCAAAAATGCAAGGATTTCGTCTCGACTGAGCGGGGGAAGTGGGCATTTAATTACTAATGAGGGGGATTATTAAATGAGTTTAGCAACCAAAGCAAAAACAGCAAGACAGAGGGCTAGTATTGCAGCGAACATGATTAATAAGAATCTTACCTTTGGACGGGTTTTTGACGACTGCTTTGAAATGTTTGATGGCGATGAGGTTATGAACTTTCTAATTGAAAAAACTGCAAAAGATCCTGTCCTTGCTCGAAACATTAAAGAAAAAATGCCGGGGCTTGGATATGGCGATTTCAACGTTAGGTTACATCAAGCTATTGAGCGGGCCCTAGGTAATAACCTGGTAGAAAGGGATTTAGATGCAGGCGATTTGCAAAATCATAGGGGCAATTCTGTCTTAACTTTTAAGATAGATGCGTAAGGAGTTGTAAGGGGTCTATGCGTTTACTCGTGTAGGCTTCGGCTTATTTATAAACAAGGGGGAATTTGCTATGTCGGACAAAGATTATGTTGAGTTGAATAAATTATTAGACAAAGAAATTCTTACACCAAAAGAGACCCAGAGAAAAAATCACCTTTTAGATCAAGCAGAAGAAGCGATACAGGCAGAGAGTTATAGGGTATGGTGTAATAGTCAACCTATATAAGTTCAGCTAAGTTTATAGAGGTTGCCTGGCGAATTGTGGAGGCGTATTAATATTATTATAAAAGAGTTTGGGTGAAAACGATACTCCCTATGAGAGGAAGGATAAAATGAAAATACTTGAGGTAACTGATATATATAACCCTGCAAAGGTATGGGTTATAAAAATTACACAATGTAATCACTTTTATGTTAATCAGAAAATCAAAGGGAAATTGTTTTATAACAAATTCAAAAGAATGACAAAAAGAAGATTGCTGGATACTGGTATTTCGTTGTGAAATCCAGAAGAAATGAGTTGAGGTGAAAACAAATATGAAAAAATTATTCGCTCCCGCACAAATTAAATACATGGAAGCTAAGGCAATGCACGAAACAATCAAGAAGCTTGAAAAACAAGCTAAGGTAAAGATCCTGAGAGAGAACCTTTTCTATACTAAACTTATCGAAGAAGAAATAGCACTTGGTGAAAAGGTTGAGAGAATATTAGATCCTATCTCAGACTTCAGAATGAGTGAAGAAGATTTTATAACATACTGTAAGCTAACCCACGCCGAATATATACGATTAGGAATCAATGTGCCGGACTATAACACCACAGCCGACCATAAAAGCCGTAAAGACCTCAGAAACGCTCAAAAGGAATTGCTTGAATGGGGACATAATCAAGTTAAGAAATTACCACAGTACAAGAACTGTCAGAAAGAAATACAGAACCTATTCGCACGTGCTAACGAGTTAAGAGCTGAACAGCTAGAGGAATTAATTAATCTGACTTTAAAAGTAGCAGTATAAAACCAAAAGCCAGCCGGGAGCTTAATACGTATTTTCTTTAGACATTTCATGTGGTATACTAAGCACATATTTATTACTATTTCCCTTCGCCTTTGCGAAATTGTTTCTTCGTGCTATTAGGATTGGTGCGAACGAGAGTTTACGAATCGGATGACTTCGGTTCCCTTACATCCTTTCTCTGGATTATTTCTGAGAAACCCTGAATTTCAAAAAAATAACAAGAGACCTTATGTTTTTATTGCCATTTTTAGGCAAGCAGACATAGGGCCTCTTTTTTTATAATTAAATTTATACGAGAGGATGGCTTTTAGATGCTAACTATGTTTACTTGCGACATATGGAAATCAAGCGGATCAATGAGTTTAGTTGGTGTTTACACAGACAAAAGGAAGTTTGCAAAGGATATTCGAACGCTTTTAAAGAACGGTCGTATCGATTTAAATGAGGATTGCGAAATGCCCACGGACTTCGGTGATCATAAGGCACTTAATAACGCACTAGATTATTTATTTGTGCAAGAAATAGAGTCGAATGAATTGATTTAGAAGGAGAGAATAAAGATGACTAAAAAAGACAAGGTAAATTACTTCTCATATAAGGTAAGTGGTAACACTGTAGTTCATAGTCATTTCAATATTTATCAATCTAAGAGCGGAGCAATTTACATGCTGATGGGTGCAGCTTTTACCCAACTTACTTTGAAACAAATAAACGAACTGGGCATCGATGTGTACTCTTTATTAGATTATAATCACGATGATTTCCAAAAGGCTTATGCTGAGCATAACATGCCTTCAGCTAAGCGAATTGATAGTGCTCAACTTGCTAAAGCAGAGCCAAAGCTAATACGAGCTTGCAGAAGTGCACTAGAGTATCTTGATATTCTTTATCCAGATAAAAGTTGCTGTCATCCAAAAGGGGTAATTGATGAAATCAAGATGGCACTAGATCAGGCGGGGGTAGTTGATACAGCAAGTGTCAGAGTAGTAGATCATTACGATATGACGGGCAGTGATAAAAAATATAGATGCTCTTTGTGTAATGGAGTTGCGACAGCACTGGCGTGGAATAGAGCAACATTATTTGATTTTGGTGGAAAAATCGATTGTTTAGAAAGCAATGAAGCTGAAGATGATACAGACTTTACTTGTCCGGTTTGCTTGCATAATTCGTATAAAAAAGAAATTATAGGGCCCATTAAAACTTATTATGCGATTGCAATGGAAAATGAGTTTGGACACGAAGAGTATCTACGAGAAGAGAGTGGAGACGATTGTTTTAGCGATGATATTGGTAACGCGATCCTTTACCAGAAACCAACTCAATGCACTTCTTTGATTGAGACTGCCTTTGAGAATAATTACATTGTCATTGTCGAAAAAGATGAAGAGGGTTGTCTCTGCGTTTTCGGAAAGTATAGCGGACCTGCTGTAGGACAGGAAGATGGTGAAAAGGTATGAAAAAACCGAAAGACCTTAAGTACGTATTTTGTGAAGATTGGTTAATTTATGCTATTGACCATCAAAAAAGGCTCTACTATGTTATTACTGAGATGTGGACTGAGTGGCTTGATGTTGGTTCAGAAGAGAAAGCTTATGAAAAAGATGCAGTCAAAAAGTACATGCTGCCTATTGCAAAAAAGAAGTGGAATGATTTAAGGTGGCATATGGCAGAAGTGGACGGGGAACCCGTAAAATTCTCGTATCTTAAACATTATTGGGTTAAATTAAATTTGACTTACCATCTGTATTATCGATGGAATCGGCAGAATCGGGCATTAAGAAGATTTTTTAAAACACATTGAGGTTGAGTATTTAGTTAGACATTTATGAAAGTGGTGGGAGCGTGGCTTGATTTGCTTTGTGCAAGTTTGGCCACGTTTCTGTATTAAAAACAAGGAGGCGTATCTGGAGATGAATAATCTTGACAGGTATCAAGAGCAGTATAACGAAAGTATGATGGAAGATCCGGATGGTACTCAGGAGTTCCTAGAAAGTGAGCGTAAAAAAGCATATGAGTCCTATCCTGAAGGAGAGGAAGTCGTGCATTGTGGCTACTGCGGAGAGCCTTTGCGCTATAGGTCGGTTTCATATCATGAAGGCTTTCATATTGATTCATGTCTATAAGGTTATGGTAAGAGAGGGGACTATTTTATGGAGAAGGGATTACCGTGTGCTACTGTAGTCGTTAACAATATCTCGTCAGGGAACCAGACAATGATCCGACTTGTGATCAAGAAGAAGTACGAGAACACTGATATTGAATGGTTTGATAACAAATACGGTAGACGACTGGTAGAAATGCAAAACGATGCATTACCCGGGAAACTAAAAGGGTGCCGTGAATTGAAATGCCCATATCAACCAGGAGACATCTTGTGGATTCGGGAAGCCTGGTACGAATTTGTTCCGGAACATGTTATCGATGGGAAAAAGTATTCATACAAAGCAAATGCGGATCCCGAAAGTGAACGCTACCGGCAGGATTATATTATGAGCGGTTTTCCTTATCAATGGAAGTCGTCAACTTGTATGCCGAGAGCAGCTGCTAGATTATTTCTCAAAGTGAAGTCTGTAAGAGCTGAACGTTTACAGGACATCCGTGAAGAGGATGCCATAGCTGAAGGAATTAAAACCATATTCAAGCACAGGCCGCATCATGATGGAACGGTTCATTGTGCTATAGTGGTAAATCATATAGGGCAATTTAGAGACTTATGGAATAGTATCCGTGCCAAGCGAGGGCATAGATGGATCAGTAACCCTTGGGTATGGGGCGTCGAATTTGAATTAATCAGTATGGGAAGGGAGTTTTGATTATGGAAGAATTAATTTTTGATGTTGTAGCATACCAAGTACCGCTCGAAGAAGGTCTAACAAAGAGGCAAGTCCAAACGCTCTTGAATATGCTGCCGGACTTAAAAACGATGATTCCTCTGATTATTTCAGAAAATAACACAACAGCTATTGGGTTTATTTCTGAGACGGCCAATGAAAAAAGCTGGGAAGAGGAACACGTTGCTAATAGGATTAGCGAAATCATAGATGATCAAACGAAAGAAACAATTGATGGCGTGTATGAATGGGAAGATGATCCTGCAAAGGAAAATCTCTTAGTCTTTCTTGGGTATCCCGAAATAGACGAGTTGGAGCAATGGATTAAGGAGACCTCCTGCCCAGAATATATTGATCGCCTTAAGGCTGCACTGAAAAGAACTCCAATGTCGCAATCTGAATTTGCTCGTCGTTGCGGTTGTTCACCTTCAAGAATTTCTGCTTTATTTAACAGGCGATATAGAGAAAGATGCCCTAAGTTTATTTGGAAAAATGCCAAGCTCTCTTTAAGTATGTAACGTGGGGAGAGATCTTAGAAATGAAAAAATGCGATTTAAGGCGTTATTGCCGAGATGGTCGTCTTCCTTGCGATCTTAGTGATTGTTTTTTAGTATTAACAAGAACGCCAAAAAGGATATCACGATTAGTACACAATTATGGGTGTCGGATAAAAGGGTATTCGGATTATCATGTTGATATTGATATAATACGTTAAGTGTATCTGTATAGTGTAAATCGGATTATCGTGTTGATATACCTCCTTTGTTGTGTTATATTTATCATTAGGAAAGCTAAGAATTAGGGGGAATTAAAATGTTTGAAAATGGGCAAAAGGTAATGCTTAAAACTTATGAGGAGTTAGCTGAACAATTTGGTGTTGGTGGAGAGGATGACCTCTATGACATAATGACAGACCCACCTATACCTGTTGAAATGGACGTTCATTTAGGTACAGAGGTAACTATTAAGGAGAAAAGCAAAAATGGAGACGCATACCTTATTGAAGAGGATGAAGAAGGATGGGCGTTTCCATCAGTAGCGTTTGTGAATTGAGAAGGTTCACAACCCCAAGAACCATTGATATTCCTAGGAGTCCCAGGAAAGGAGGAGTTACATTGCGGTCGATAATAAAGTTAACAATAAGTGGTGATGTGTTTCTTTTCGAGGATAACGGATTTACTCAAGAGCAGAAAAACAATCTCCAAAAGATGGCCGACATTGTATCTCAAAAAAAAATACAGCAAAAATTCTCAACTGAAAAAGAACTTTGTTTATGGTTCATAAACGAAGCAAAAGCTAATTTGGGAATCAATCTCGAACAACTTGAAATCTCTTTCGTAGTAAGGATTAATTACAATCTTTCAAATTAACACTACAACCGATTGGAGCCAATCATGAACATACTCAACATCGAAGAACTAAGCGTACTTAGGGTTGATGAAACAGATAACGACTATCACATTAGTGCGGAGATGGCTTCTCCGCCTTCTTACTGCCCCCAGTGTGGCTGTGTAGCCAATCTACAAGGGTATGGGGGCAAGGAACAGTTATTCATGGATACACCCTCCCATGGCAAACGCGTAGGCATCCACCTGCATCGTAGGCGTTACCGTTGTAAGGAATGTACCAGGACCTTCATGGAGCCGTTAACGTTTGTTGATGAAAGTCGTTCAATGACTAAAAGGTTGCTGGAATACATTGAGAAACACTCCCTTAAACGTACATTTACGAGCCTCAGTGAAGAAATAGGGCTTGATGAAAAGACGATTCGCAATGTCTTCAAGGACTACGCGAGAGAGCTTGAAAAACATACCCAGTTTGCTACTCCCCAGTGGCTTGGAATAGATGAAGCTCACCTATTACACAACTATCGGTGTGTGATATCCAACGTTAAAGAAAAGACAATCGTTGAGATACTTAAGAACCGTAATAAGCCGACAGTCATTGATTACCTGAAACAGTTGCCCAATAAAGAAAATGTAGAAATCGTATGCATGGATATGTGGCCTACGTACCGTGATTCAGCTAAGTTAGCCCTCCCCCATGCCAAGATAGTAATAGACAAGTTTCACGTCATAAAAGGGGCTAATGAGGCTTTAGAGAAGATTCGCAAAGAGATACGCCGAACACTTACCGATAAACAGCGTAAAGCACTAATGCATGACCGATTCACCCTCCTTAGACGAAAATCAAAACTTAAGCCATTTCAGCTATTGAAGCTGGAATTATGGACTCTTAACTATCCTGAACTTGGTTTGGCTCATAGCCTCAAGGAGGAGTTCTTTGATATCTTCGACACTAGCAGGGATAGATATGAGGCACTCAATCGTTATCAGGAGTGGAAGGGACAGATGCCTTCGTCTATGGAACCCCACTTTGCCCCCTTAAACACATCAATGAAGAATTGGGAACAAGAGATATTTAACTACTTCGACTTACCCAACAAACGTGCCACAAACGCCTATACTGAGACGCTTAATGGCTTAATCAAAATCATGAATAGGAACGGTAGGGGCTACTCGTTTGATGTCCTTAGAACCAAAATCCTATTCACTGAAGGAGTTCATAAAGTGAAAAGACTCAACTATAAAAGTAATAATATCGACCGTGGTTTCTTGCCTGAAATGATTGCCGAACCGATACTTATTTATGAACCAGAGATTAACCTTGGAGCTAATCTTTCAACTCTCATCCAAAATATGTTAGCAGAGAGAAAGCTACCATCATCAACACGATTATCCGAATAGCCGGATAAAATTCATATGTTCAGATTCTCCCATAAGAATGAAGAGACGTAAGGATGTGCCATACACAGATGACCCATCCCACCCATGCAATTTTAACGAAACAAAAATTTGTACTAAGTGCGGAGGTTGTACTGGTATTTATTCTCCCTTTGACTGGGAATCACTAAACGATGATTATCCCGTAGAATTTCTAATGGGAGATCCTGAGCTTTCTTCGCTAGATGCAGTATTGGTAGAGAGCAAGAAACTTAGCAAATTACAAAGTCCTCCAGTGAGGGCTTTCGGAAGAGTAGTATTTAAAGTCAAAGAGGACATTAATGGTTTTATTCAATTTGCAAATAAATTGATTTGTAAACACAAAGGACATGATTGGGAAACATACGCATATTCTACGGGATATTACTCTTACGATGTGGAGCAAGCGGGCCATTGCAGAAGATGTCATTTCGACACTCATTCGTGAGTTTGTATCAAAATTAAATGTGTTTAATTAGAAGGTAGGGCAGATCGTTAGCCGTGTGCTAGGTGGTTTTGCTATGCCTTCTTTTGCATGACGGAAGGAGTTAAATTAAATGAAATTAATCAGTTGGAAGTTCACCGATATGCGAAGCACTGAGTTAGCATTAGGAGATCATGTCTTCCTTAGCAAAGGGCAGTGGAAGGGCCTACAATTTAGTATTGTGGGACTTGGGTTAACTAAATTAGAACGTGATTTTTTTGAGACAAGGTTCCTGGAGGTGCGCAATGTGGTCAATGTTTATTTAGGGCGCATTATCGTGTACTTTAATAAAAAAGGGACTGAGGATCATTTCCGGTCGGTTAAGATTGTTAAAACTCAACCAGTAGGAGTTGCACTTAAACATAAATTTTTGAGTCTGCGCCAACAGATTAACGTTAGATATCATAAATTCCTTAATAAGAGGCAGTTTAAGCAGTTGTATGAGTTTCAGATTGACAGGTACTATGATGGGACCTACAGATTTCGGGCTGATATGCTGTCGGCCTTTCAGTTGGCCAGTAATTATGAGGCAGATCTCATGTGGGGTGGACAATACCTTCTTTCCCCACTCGGTCTTTCATATGAAGAGAACCGCGACCTGATTGCGAAATATTTAGGTAAGCGATTTTTGACGAAGAGTGGTGGTTTTAATCTCCGGGACTATAAGCATAGTTATGATCCGGAGATAAGGGACTATTTGAGGGTTGCTTAATGATTAATTTTGGTAGGGGAAAATCGATATGAAAAATGTCATCAAAAAGGATATTAAGTTTATCACGCCCCCCCTATACGAGGATCTCTTCGCGATTCCCGATGGGGGACAAATCAAGATATCCATTCAGATGGTACGGTATTTATTAAGACTTGTAAATTTATCGATGAGTATCACCTGTTTGTCGGGACTAACAGTTACCACATTTGTGAAGTTGCCGAACGGATGGAGAGGATTAATGATAAACTTGAAAAGGTGGAGGTAGTTTGACATGTACACTTAGGAAGAAATGATGAAAATCAGTTATTCGGTACGAACGGGATAAGAGAAGCCTATAGTAATAATCAAGGAGTCTCTATGCACGCAAAAGCTAGGGACTCCCGTTAATGAAAGAAAGTTTTATTTTTTGGCTTAGTTAAACTCTAGTGTTGATTTTGCCCAAGATAATTAATAATGCTCTCAGGCGACCCTAAATTCTGATAAACGTAAAGACTTGTAGGTTTCCCTAACCCGAAAGAGACAGGCGGTATAAAGC